>Ga0209371_1000150_pt1 | contig 109925 bp, 95 predicted proteins | sample AgamicAtAmrz_FD_187165 | JGI IMG/M metagenome (GOLD analysis project Ga0209371, IMG submission 187165) | Agave microbial communities from Guanajuato, Mexico - At.Am.rz (SPAdes) (version 2) | ecosystem: Host-associated > Plants > Roots > Rhizosphere | place: Guanajato, Mexico | collected 2012-06-07 | reverse complement strand
AGCCCAAGCCCAAGCCCAAGCCCAAGCCCAAGCCCAAGCCCAAGCCCGGCCAGCCCTCCCAAGCCCCTGGCTCCCGGCTCCCGGCAAGCCGTGGCGGCAGTCAGCCCCCGAACGCGCCCCATCATCCGCCCGGCCGCTGCCGCACAGCGGCCGCGACCTGCGCGGCCCACACCGCGCACGCGGCTGTGCCGGGATGGAAGCCGTCGGCGGCCATCAAATGGCGTTCGAGCGGCAGGTCGACCCGCAGGAACGTGCAGTGCGGTTGCCCGCCGGCCCAGCCGGCGAGCGCCGCGTTGAGCCGCTTCGCGCGCCGCCCCAGATACCACGCGAGCGGCTGCGGCAGCGCCGGGAAGCGCTCCATCGGCGGCACCGCCGACAGGATCGCGTGCCCGACCTGGAAACGCGCGGCGAGCAGCCGCACCAGCTCGGCCTGCTGCGCGAGCCAGCGTGCGGGCGGCACGCCGCCCGTCACGTCGTTCACGCCGAGCGACGTCACGGCCACGTCGAACGGCTCGGCCGGCTCCGCGGCGAGCCAGTCGACCAGCTCCCGCGTGGTCAAGCCGGTGCGCGCAAGCAGTTTCCAATGCACGCGGTGCGTGGCCGCCAGCGCGTTCGCCAGTTGCCCGGCGAGCGCATCGTGCTGCGTCGCGACCCCGACGCCCGCGGCGGCCGAATCGCCGACCACCAGCACGCGCAGCGGTGGGCCGTCGCCGGCCACGCCGTCGCGTGGGCCGGCCGCCTCGGGCAGCCGCGGCGTGACGCGGCGCACGTAGCGCCCTTGCGCGAACAGCAGCGGGCCGAGGGCAGCGGTGGCGAACGGGTATCCCATGAGGTCGATCCGGCGGTGGTTGAAACGCATTGAAGCGAGGGCGGCGCGGGTGGCGTCGGGGAGTGCATATTGTGTCCGATCGCAGCGTGAACAGGGCCACATTGGCCGAGCGAACAGGCACGACCACGCCGAACGGACAGGGGGCGCCCGCCCGGCAAGCCCGCGCGCCCCCGTCCGGCAGCGTGCCCGAAATACGCGCCGCCGACGTGTTAACATGCGCGTCCTGCCCCGCGTGTCCGCCTGCTTCGCCAGCCTGCCGCGCACGGCATCCTCCCGGCGTCCGCCGTCAACCAGCAACACCATCCGCCATCATGTCCGCAGGCCTCAATCCCGCTCAGAACGAAGCGGTGCGCTATCTCGACGGTCCCTGTCTCGTGCTCGCCGGCGCGGGCAGCGGCAAGACACGCGTGATCACGCAGAAGATCGCGCATCTGATCGAAGCGAAGGGCTTCGAGCCGCGCCATATCGCCGCCGTCACGTTCACGAACAAGGCGGCCGCCGAAATGCGCGAGCGCGTGTCGAAGCTGCTGGAAGGCAAGACCCTCACCACGCCGGGCAAGGAAGGCCGCAAGGTGCCCGTCAACCAGCTCACCGTCTGCACGTTCCACTCGCTGGGCGTGCAGATCCTGCGCCAGGAGGCCGAGCACGTCGGCCTGAAGCCGCAGTTCTCGATCATGGATTCGGACGACTGCTTCGGGATGATCCAGGAGCAGCTCGGCACCACCGACAAAGGGCTGATCCGCAAGATCCAGAGCATCATCTCGCTGTGGAAGAACGGCCTGATCATGCCCGACGAGGCGATGGCGATCGCGGCCAACGAGGACGAGCACCAGGCCGCGCTGGTCTACCGCAACTACGTGGCGACGCTGCACGCGTACCAGGCGGTCGACTTCGACGACCTGATCCGCCTGCCGGCCGAGCTGTTCGCGAAGAACGAGCAGGTGCGCGACCGCTGGCAGAACAAGCTGCGCTACCTGCTGATCGACGAGTACCAGGACACCAATGCGTGCCAGTACGAGCTGCTGAAGCAGCTCGCGGGCCCGCGCGCCGCGTTCACGGCGGTCGGCGACGACGACCAGGCGATCTACGGCTGGCGCGGCGCGACGCTGGAGAACCTCGCGCAGCTCGGCAAGGATTTTCCGAAGCTGCACGTGATCAAGCTCGAGCAGAACTACCGGTCGACGGTGCGGATCCTGACCGCCGCGAACAACGTGATCGCGAACAACCCGAAGCTGTTCGAGAAGAAGCTGTGGTCCGAGCACGGGATGGGCGATTCGATCACCGTCACGGCGTGTAACGACGAGGAGCACGAGGCCGAATCGGTCGTGTTCCGGCTGTCCGCGCACAAGTTCGAGCGGCGCGCGCAGTTCCGCGACTACGCGATCCTGTACCGCGGCAATTTCCAGGCGCGCATCTTCGAGCAGGTGCTGCGGCGCGAGCGGATTCCGTACGTGCTGTCGGGCGGCCAGTCGTTCTTCGACAAGGCCGAGATCAAGGATCTGTGCGCGTATCTGCGGCTGATCGCGAACGCCGACGACGATCCCGCGTTCATCCGCGCGGTCACCACGCCGCGCCGCGGCATCGGCAACACGACGCTGGAAGCGCTCGGCTCGTTCGCGGGGCAGGCGAAGGTGTCGTTGTTCGAGGCCGTCTACATGGGCGGGATCGAGGCGCGGCTGTCGGCGCGCCAGGTCGAGCCGCTGCGGATGTTCTGCGACTTCATCCAGCGCCTGACCGAGCGCGCGGACAAGGAGCCCGCGACCGTCGTGCTCGACGACATGATGGAGGCGATCCACTACGAGGCGTACCTGTACGACGCGTTCGACGAGCGGCAGGCGCAGTCGAAGTGGCAGAACGTGCTCGAATTCCTCGAATGGCTGAAGCGCAAGGGCACGAAGCCCGAGACGGACGCCGTCGACGGCGAGGCCGAAGGTTTCCACAACGCGGACGGCCTCGCCGATACGGGCAAGAACCTGCTCGGCCTGATCCAGACCGTCGCGCTGATGTCGATGCTCGAGGGCAAGGACGAGGACCCGGACGCCGTGCGGCTGTCGACCGTCCATGCGTCGAAGGGGCTCGAGTATCCGCACGTGTTCCTCGTCGGCGTCGAGGAAGGCATCATGCCGCACCGCGGCGGCAGCGAGGACGACGGCCCGATCGACAACGAGCGGATCGAGGAGGAGCGTCGGCTGATGTACGTCGCGATCACGCGCGCGCAGCGCAGCCTGCACCTGAACTGGTGCAAGAAGCGCAAGCGGGCGCGCGAGACGGTCGTGTGCGAACCGTCGCGCTTCATCCCGGAGATGGGGCTCGACGAAGCGCCGCCGCCGACGCCGGAAGAAGCGCCGATGTCGCCGAAGGACCGGCTCGCGAGCCTGAAGGCATTGCTGCAGAAGTGACGCGGCGGCGGTGCTGCGCACGCTGGCGCGGCCAACCGGCGACACAAAAACGAAACCCCCGCGATGCAAGGGCGTCGCGGGGGTTTTTTACGGATGGCCGGGTGAGTCGTTACTTCGCCGAGTTGACCATGTAGTCGACGGCCGCCTTCACGTCGGCATCGGACGCGTTCGACCCGCCCTTCGGCGGCATCGCGCCCTTGCCGTGCAGCGCGTAGTTGTAGACCGTATCCATCGAGTCCTTCAGGCGCGGTGCCCAGTCTTCCTTGCTGCCGAACTTCGGCGCGCCCAGCACGCCGGCCGCGTGGCAGGCCTGGCAGGTCGACGCGTACAGCGCCTTGCCGGCCGTTGCCGCGTCGGCGCCAGCCGGGGCGGCCGCGGGCTTTTCGCCGGCCTTCGGGATCGCGGCGATCGCGGCCATGGCCGCGGCGGCCTGCGCGTTCGACGCGTCGGCGCCCGACGCGGGCGCGCCGCTGGCGGGCTGCGCCGCATTGGCGGTCGGTGCGGCCGGCTCGGGGAAGTTCGCGCCGTCGTTGTTCGCCATGTAGACGATCGCGCGGGCGATTTCATAGTCGCTGACGTCGTCGGGGCTCGTGCCGCCGCGCGCCGGCATCGCGCCCTTGCCCGCGAGGGCCGTCTTCAGCAGCGTGTCGAAGCCTTGCGAGATGCGCGGCGCCCAGTCGTCCTTGTTGCCGAACTTCGGCGCACCGGCGGCGCCGGTGCCGTGGCAGGTCACGCAGACGGCCTTGTAGACCTCCTCGCCGGTCTTGTACGTGCGGGGTGCGTTGGCGTCCTTCACCTCGACCTTCGCGATGGGGGCGATACGTGCGGCGACCTGCTCGTCGGATAGCGCGTCCGTGCCGGCGCCGGAACGGAACGCATGGTTCGCGTAATTGGCGAACAGGACAATCAGGATGATCGGAATCGCGAACGACGCGATGATGACGGCAATCAGCTGCCCGGGGGTTTTGACGGGAGATTCGTGGGGTGCTTCGCTCATGCTTGCCTCGTCTCCATGAATAGGAATTGTGAGCGCGGTGCAACGGCAAAATGGCAGTCCAATGAAGCACGGACGATTATAGACGGAACGTTTACATCACGGCGAGCGGCGCGATGGCGCGTGTTTACCCGCACGCAGCGGCGCCCGGCGGCGATTCGGCGGGCAAGGTGGACGCGTTTGGGGAAACCGGGTATCCTTGCCGTCTTGCCAATCGTGGGCGGCCTGTATATGGGGTCGCTTCACTGTCTCACGCGCCCGTAGCTCAATGGATAGAGTACTGCCCTCCGAAGGCAGGGGTTGCTGGTTCGATCCCAGCCGGGCGCGCCAAATAGCCTGATTCCAGGCGTCGAATTTCCCGATCCGTTTTCCTGAAGTCGTCCAGGCGTAGCGTCACCGCACGGCATCGCATCGTCATCGGCCGGGCCGTTCCCACGCTATTCCGCCGCCTTTCCGTTGTGCGAGAATCGCCCGCAACGACAACTCCAAGCGTCGATCGCGGCGGCCGTCCGCGCATCGCGCCGACTCCCGATGGCTGCCATCCCGTCTACTTCGACCGCAGTCGCTGCCTGCCCGCTGACCGATGCGCAGCAGGCGCTGCTCGCGCGTCTGTACGCGTATTCCCCCGACGATCCGCATGCGCCGCTGCCGTACAGCCGACGCCTCGCCGAAGCCGAAGGCTGGTCGCACGACCACGCGCTGGCCGTGATCGACGAATACAAGCGCTTCGCGTTTCTCGCGCAGGCGGCCGGGCATCCGGTCACGCCGTCGGTCGCGGTCGATGCCGCGTGGCATTTCCATCTGCAATACACGCTCGAATACTGGGATGTCTTTTGCGCCGACGTGCTGCGCGCACGGCTGCACCATATGCCCGGCACCGGCGCGCCGGACGAGGCCGCCGTGTACGCGCAGCGCTACCGCGACACGCTCGACAGCTATCGTCGACTGTTCGGCTGCGAGCCGCCGGCATCGATCTGGCCGCGTCCGGTCGACCGGCAGACCGAGGCGGCGGCGGCAGAGGCGCAGCAGCCCGAGCGCATGGCCGCCGTGGCGCCGCGCCGCGCATGGCGCGACCGTCTGCCGAAGCTCGTATGGCCGGCGGCGGCCGCGAGCGTCGCCGCGACCTGCGCATCGGCGCAGGATCTCGACGTGCTGGACTACACGGGACCGCAGTTTCTCGCGTTCTACGTGCCGGCCTGCATTCTCGCGTTGTTGCTGATCGTCGCGCTCCAGGCCATCGAATTTCGCATCCGGCGCTGGGGCCGGCGCACGCGCAAGGCTTCGTCCGGGCTGAGCGCCGACGAAGTCGCCTATCTCACCGGCGGCGAAGCACGGGTCGCGCAGGTCGTGACGATGTCGCTCGCGCATGCGGGCGCGGTCGACTTGTGGAGCGTTCACCGGCAAGGCAGCTACGTGAAGATCGCGGATCTGGCACGCGCGGGTCGGTACGACGACTACTGCGCGTGGCTCAACGAACAACCGTCCGGCACCGTGCGCTACGGCGTCTTTCGGGAGCGGCTTGCGAGGTACGCGCAGGAAGTCGTCGACGGGATGCGTGCGCAGGGCTGGTTCTGGGCGCCCGGCGAGTTGCGCGCGTCCCGGATGGCCGCGCGCGCGATCGCGCTGCTCGTGTTGGGCACGGGCGCTGCGAAGCTTGCGGTCGGTTTGAGCCGCGGGCGGCCCGTGCTGCTGCTGTGCATCTGCATGGCGGTGTTCGCGATCGCGTACCGGATCGTCGCTGGAAGGCTGACTGGCTTCGGGCGCGGCGGCGCAACGGCAGCCGGGCGCGCCGCGCTGCTCGAGCGCCGGATCGCGCACGATCCGCAGGCTGCGCGCGACGCGCGGCACGTACGCAGCGGGCAGGGAGCGTCCGGGATACGCGACGCCGAACGGGACGATCCGGACCCGTTGCTGTGGACCGCAGCGCTGTTCGGTGCAGGGTGCAGGCGCGCTGGCCGGTACCGTATGGTCGGCGTATGCAGGCCCGGTGCTGGCGGCCTCGCAGGTGTCGTCGTCCGCCGCGGCGAAAGCGGGCGGCGGCACTTCGTCCGACAGCAGTTGCTCGTCGTCGAGCTGCAGTTCGTCGAGTTCGTGCAGTTCCAGCTCGTGCAGCTCGAGCAGTTGCGGGGGGTGTTCGTCGAGCTGAGTGGACGGCCGGTGTCGTTCAGCGAGGCCCCGCCACGCACGGGGTGACGGGGCCATCGCCCGAACAACCGCATGGAATGGGCTCAGATCGCCGCATTGCGTGCATGCATGCTTCGGTAACCTGTCAATCGACGCTCTCCGTGCCGAAACGGTTGCCCGGGCGCGACACGCGTCGCGCATGCCGGGCTGCCGCCGTGACGGCCGGACGGGATGAATGTCCGCCGCTTTGCCCAGCCCTCCATGACGACGCCAGCTTCCGACGTTTCCGCGTGCGTTCGACACGCTGCGACCTTGTGCCAGAACGGACAGTTTGCCGACGCACTGTCACGTGTCGCGCCCCTGCTCGATGCGCCCGCGGTGGACGTCGCGGCGCTGCACGTCGCGGCCGTCTGTGCGCTGGGCCTGAACCGGCTGGCGGATGCCGAGGCGTGGTGGCGGCGCGCGATCGACGCGATGCCGGCGTTCGAGCCCCCATACGACGGCCTTCACGCGCTGCTGCTGTCGCAGGAGCGCTTGCCCGAAGCCGAAGCGATCCTGCGCCGGCAGCTTGCCTGCGTCGCGCCGTCGCGCGCGTCACACCATCACCGGTTCGGCAAGGTGCTTGAAGCGCTCGGCCGGCTCGACGAAGCCGAGCAGGCATTCGGACAGGCCCTGTCGATCGAGCCGCGGTCGCCCGACGTGCTGACCGATCTCGGCAACCTGCTTCGCATCCTCGGCCGGCCCGCGGAGGCGGAGCTCGCGTACCGGCTCGCGATCGCCGTTCGCGCCGATCATGTGCTCGCGCACGCGAATCTCGGCGCGATCCTCGTCGACATGCAGCGGCTGCCGGAAGCGGAGGCGGCCAGCCGGCAGACCATCGCACTGTGTCCGGATCATCCGGAAGCGCATTACAACCTCGGCGTCGCGCTGCAGAACCTCGATCGCCTGTCCGAAGCGGAAGCGGCCTATCGCGACGCCATCCGCTGCCGGCCCGGCCTGCCCCAGCCACACAACAATCTCGGCTGCGTCCTGCGTGCACAGGGCCGCCACGACGAAGCGGCCGTCGCGTTCACCGACGCGCTGGCGCTCGCGCCGCAGATGGCCGAGGTGCACTACAACCTCGGCACGACCTTGGCGCATGCGGGCCAACTCGACGAAGCCGAACGCGCATACCGTCGCGCGCTCGACCTGCGCGCCGACTATGACGACGCGCGCTTCGGGCTGGCGACGCTGCTGCTCGGCCGTGGACGATTCGAGGAAGGCTGGCGCCGCTACGAATCGCGCTACGAGCAGTCGACGTTCGTGCACCGCCGAACCCGCGAGGTACTGCGGTGCGCGCAGTGGCAAGGCGAGCCGCTGGCCGGCAAGACGCTGCTCGTGTGGCAGGAGGATGGTCTTGGCGACATGCTGCAGTTCAGCCGTTATTTCGCGGAATTTCGCGCGAGGCGGGCGGCGCGGGTGGTGTTCGCGTGCCAGCCGGCGCTGCATCGGCTGATGGAGACGGTCGACGGTGTCGACGCGGTGCTCGATCACGAGACGGCCACCGCGCAGGCCGCGCAGTTCGATTACTGGACGAGCCTGTTGAGCGCGCCGATGCACGCGGGCACGACGCTCGACACGATTCCGCCGCCGGTGCGGTTCGTCCCCGATCCGGCACGCGTGGCGCACTGGGGCGCGCGCCTCGATGCGCTGCCGGCCGGCCCGCGCGTCGGGCTCGTGTGGAAAGGCAACCCGAAGCATCACAACGATGCGCATCGTTCGCTGCCGTCACTGGCATTGCTGACGCCGCTATGGAGCGTGCCGGGCGTGAATTTCGTGAGCCTGCAGAAAGGGCAGGGCGAGGACGAAGCGCGTCAGCCGCCGGGCGGGCTGCCGTTGCTGCACCTGGGCTCGGAGCTCGACGATTTCGCCGATACGGCCGCGATCGTCGCGCAACTCGATCTCGTGGTGTGCGTCGACACGTCGACCGCGCATCTGGCCGCATCGCTCGGCAAGCCTTGCTGGGTGCTGTTGCCGAATCAGGACGTGGACTGGCGGTGGATGCACGATCGCGAGGATTCCCCTTGGTATCCGGGCACGGTGCGGCTGTTCCGGCGTGGGCGCGGCGAGAGCTGGATTCAGATGGCGGAGCGATTGCGGGAGGTGTTTGCCGCGCATTTCGCTGCCGCATGCGTGACGGCGGACGAAACGGCGCATGGCGTCTGACGTGACGGCGCGCGCGGCACGGGCGCGGCGACACGGCATACTGCGCGAAACGCGATCCTGGTGCCGCTGCTTATCAGTTCAATCGAGGCCCTTGTGGAAAACATCGTCATCGTCGGCTCTTCCGGTCACGCCAAGGTCGTGATCGACATCGTTGAACAGGCCGGCGGATACCGGATCGCCGGGCTGATCGATTCGTTTCGCCCTCCCGGCGAGGAGACGCTCGGCTACGCGGTGCTGGGCGCCGAGCGCGACTTGCCGCAACTGGTCGACAAACACGGGATCGCCGGGCTGTTGGTCGCCATTGGCGACAATCATGCACGCGAGAACGTGACGGCTGGTCTCGCGGCGCTCGTGCCGGGCTTGCCGCGCGTGTCGGCGGTGCATCCGGCGGCGCGCGTCGGCAAGGCGTCGACGATCGGCGCGGGCACGGTCGTGATGGCCGGCGCGGTGATTAACCCCTGCTGCTCGATCGGAGAAGGATGCATCGTCAACACGAATGCGTCGCTCGACCACGACGGCGTGATGGACGATTTCTCGAGCCTCGCACCCGGCGTCGTCACGGGCGGCAACTGCCGGATCGGCCGCGGCGCCGCGATCGGCCTCGGCGCGATGCTGCGGCACCGGATTGCAGTCGGCGAGCACAGCGTCGTCGGCGCGGGTGCGGTCGTATTGCACGACGTCGAGCCGTACACGGTTGCATACGGCAACCCGGCGCGCAGGATCCGTGCGCGCGCGGCCGACGAGCGTTACCTGTAGGCGCGGCGAGTTAGAAGGCGATCAGCTCGACGATGCGGCGGACCATGTCGTCGCTGAGCGCCGGGTAGATCGGCAGGCACAACACCTTGCGCGCGGCCTCCGTTGCGACCGGCAGGTTTTCTCGGCTGGCGGACGGCAGCCCGCGGTACATCGGAAATTCTGAAATCAGCGGATGGAAGTAGCGGCGCGCATACACATCGTAGTCGCGCAGCTTCTGGTACAGCGCATCGCGGTCGAGCGGATAGTCTTCGTCGACGAGGATCGCGAAATACGCGTGGTTCGCGACGGTCTGGCCGCCGAGCGGCACGCAGCGGATGCCGCGCACGTCGGCGAGCAGCGTGCGGTACAGCGCGTCGATCTCGCGGCGGCGCGCGAGTGCGCCGTCGATATGCTGCAACTGCAGCATCCCGAACGCGGCGTTGATCTCGCTCATCTTGCCGTTGATGCCGGGCGCGACGACCGTGACTTCATCGACGAAACCGAAGTTCTTCAGGTGATCGATCCGCTGCTTGGTCTTCGCGTCGGGGCAGATGATCGCGCCGCCCTCGAACGTGTTGAACACCTTCGTCGCGTGAAAGCTCAGCACCGACAGGTCGCCGTGCGCGAGCACGCTGCCGTCGGCGTTCTGCACACCGAACGCGTGCGCCGCATCGTAGATCACGCGCAGGTTGTAGTTGTCGGCGATCTTCTGGATCGCGTCGACGTCGCACGGATTGCCGTAGCAATGCACGGGCATGATCGCGGTGGTCTGAGGCGTGATCGCCGCCTCGATGCGTGCGGGGTCGAGATTGAGCGTGCCGGGCGCGACGTCGACGAATACCGGCTTGATGCCGTTCCACAGCAGGGAGTGTGCGGTCGCGACGAACGAGTACGGTGTGGTGATCACCTCGCCGGTAATGCGCAGCGCCTGCAGCGCGGTGACGAGCGCAAGGGTGCCGTTCGCGAACAGCGACAGGTACGGCACGCCGAGATAGTCGCACAGCGCGCGCTCGAACTGCTGGTGAAACGGGCCGCCGTTCGTCAGCGTGCGGCTCTCCCAGATCTTCTCGAGATACGGCAGGAATTCCGCGAGCGGCGGCAGGTGAGGTTGCGTGACGTAGATACGTTCGTGCGGCAGTTGCGCGACGGACGATGCGGGCAGGCTGGCGGTCATGATGGTCTCTCTCGATAACGCGCGGCGTTCAGGCCTCGGTCGCGGCCGGTGCGGTCGCCACGTCGTCGAACAGCGGCGTGTCGAATGCGGTGGCGGGCTCTCCCGCGCACCAGCGGGTCCACATCGTGCGCAGCGCGGACGACAGCCCGGCCGCGACGACGGCCGGCCGGAACGCGGCGGATTCCCCGCAGCGCGCGCGCAGGCCGGCGCGAAGCGCCTGCAGCGCGGCGGTGTCGCGGCCGAGCGCCAGCGCCCGCGCGACGAAGTCGTCCTCGTCCGTCGCGATGTACGCATCGAGCCCGACGTGCTGCAGCCAGCCCGCGCTACCGCGCCCGGCCATCGTCGCGCCGGGGATCGTCACGGTCGGCACGCCCATCCACAGCGCATTCAGCGTGGTCGTCGAACCCGTGTACGGGAACGCGTCGAGACAGAGGTCGACGCCGTGATGCTGCTGCATGTAAACGGGGATGTTCGAGCGCCGGTGGAACGTCAGACGGCTGGCGTCGATACCGCAGGCGGCGAACCATTCGGTCAGCGTCTGCTTGTCGCCTTCGCTGCCGATCGCGCCGAGCGCCATGCGTGCGGTCGGGTCCGCGTGCAGCACGCGTGACCAGACCTCGATCACGTGCGGGCTCAGCTTGTTCAGGCGGTTGAAGCTCGCGTACGTCGTATAGCCGTTGTGCAGTGCCGGCAGCAGGTTGATCGGCGGGCAGTTGGGCGGCGGCATGAACGGTGCGATCGCCGGTAGCCGGACGATCTGCTCGACGAACTGGTCTTCGAACGCGCCGTGCGGTGCGACGAAGCGGTCCGACAGGTAATAGTCCATCTCGGCGAGGCCGGTCGTGGCCGGATAGCCGATCCAAGACGCCTGCACCGGCGCCGCGCGCTGCGCCAGCGCGACTAGCCGGTTACGACCGGTGTGCCCAGACAGGTCGATCACGATGTCGATGTGGTCGTTCCGGACACGCTCGAGGAAGGCCGTGTCGCTCATGCCGGCGACGTTGCGCCAAGTCGTCGCGTGGGCCTTGAAGCGCTCGGTCGTGTGATCTTCCTCGAAGTGATTGTGATAGAAGTGCATCGCAATGCCGGGATCGGCCGCGAGATGCTCGATCACCGGCACCGCGTAGGAGGCGACCGCGTGGCTGAACAGGTCGCCCGACACGAAGCCGACCTGCAGCTTGCGCGCCGGGTCACGCGGGTTCGAGAACACGGCCGCGCGCTTGCGCTTGTGATTGCCGTAGCGCTCGCCGAACTTGCGGTGTGCCGCAACGAGCGCCTGCGGATCGAAGTCGCTGCTGTGCGCGATACAGAACAGCATGCTGCTGTGGGTGATGCTGTCGGTCGGATTGATTTCGATCGAGCGTTTCAGCCAGCCGATCGCTTCCTGCGTGGCGCCCAGTTCGAGCAGCACGAAGCCGAGCGTGCCGCACGGCGCAGCGGCGTTGGGCGCAAGCTCGACCGCACGTCGGCAGGCCGCGATCGCTTCATCCGTACGGCGCAGCGCGAACAACACGAGACCACGAATCCGAAAGGCCTCCGGATGATCGGGCTGAAGCTGGAGCAGGCGCTGGCACTGCTCGTCGGCTTCCTCGAGACGGTTCATCACCCGCAGCGTATCGGCGAGCAGCATGCGCACGAGTAATTCATCCGGCAGCAATTCGATCGTACGAAAGCCGGCCTCGATCATCTCCGCGAAGCGGCCTTCCCGGTGAAGCGATGCGGACAGCGCGCGCCAGCTTGCGCCGTCCGCCGGGTAGTCGGTGACGAGTTGCCGCGCCAGCGCGGTGGCTTCCGCGTGCTTGTTCTTGTCGAACAGCGCCGCGTGCTTTTGCAGCAGCGCCTGATTGGGACGACGGACCGGCTTGCCGGATTCGCTTTTCCCGGCATGGCCGGCCGCGGTTTCCAGGACGATCGCCGCGTCGATGCCGCTCGGCGCGACCGCGGCGGTGGCGAGCACGACGTCGGGCGACGCCAGTTGCGCGATCAGCCCGTCGAGCGCGGGGCCGTGCACGCCGCGCTGCTGCGCGATTTCGACCGCGATCCATGCGGCGGCTGTTTGCCCGCTGCGATGCAGCGCATGAATGTAGCTGACCCAGTAGTAGCCGTTGTCCGGGTTCGCGCCGATGGCGGCTTCGAAATGCGGCACCGCGTCGGCCGCCTGGCCCGTATCGACCATCAGCACCGCGAGGTTGTAATGCGCATCGCCATGCGCGGGCACCGCGTCGAGGATGGCCTCGTACAGCGCCCGGGCGTCGTCGAACGCACCGCTGCGCTGGCGCTCGAGTGCGTTCTCCATGACGAGCGCAATGTCCTGCGCAAGCTGCTGTTCAGGCGTGAGCGCGGCGGAGGCGGGCAGTTCGGTCGAGAACATGATGAAATCTGCGGAAAGTCGGTCGATACCATTATGGGTAGCGTGCCGTCGCGCCGATGCCGCGAGGTGACGGGAAAAGCCCGGTCAGTTTGGTCGATTGAGCGGTCGGCCGACGCCGAGGCGGTGCGGCTGGCGGCGCCCCAAAAAAAACGCCCGCACGAGGCGGGCGCGGAGGCGAACGAGCACGCCCTCACATCAGCGCGTAGTTCTTGTTGTCGGGTTGGCGGCGCATGCGTGTCGAGCACGCCGCGCGGTGCGTCTTAACGGTTCGCGATGCTCTGGTACTGGCCGACGGCCTGCACGCGGCTCATTGCCGCCTGGTATTCGTCGGTCAGCTCCTGCTGCGCGCGTTGCGCGTCGGCGAAGATCCGGTCGTTGCTGGCCTGCATGCGGCGAATCGCGGCGATGCCGACGGGCGGCTGGTCGGTGGAGAGCAGCGCGACGAGCGACCCGCGCGCATCGACGAGGCGCACGGCCTCGGCCCAGTCGGCCATCGCGGCCGCGTGTTCGATCGCGTCGGTGAACGCGTCGATCTGCGCAATCAGTTCGGTCTGTTCCATCTGGGCTCTCCTGTCCGGCTAGCGGTCAGCTCTTGTTGTTCGCCAGCGCGCCGCCGCTGTTCGCGCCGCCGAACAGCTGGGTCAGATATTGCGAGTTGCTGTTCATCGTCGCCATCAGCGTGTTGAGCGCGGTGAACTGCGCCTGGTACTGGCTCGTGAGCTGCGCCGCGTAGTTCGACAGCGTCGTCTGCTGCTGGGCGACGTTCTTCAGATCGTTGCTGAGCGCGGTCGTACGCGCGGCGATCAGTCCGTTCGTCTTCGTGTAGTTCGTGATGTTCGTCGTCAACTGCTCGCCGATCCCGTTGGTCGAGTTGAACAGCGACGCGACGCCCGTCGGATTGTTCTGCAGCGCGCCGTTGAGCGCCGTGCTGTCGACCTTCAGCGTGCCGTCGGCCTGCAACGTGACGCCGATCGACGCGAGGTTGACCGTCGAGCCGTTGCTGGTCACGCCGCTCGCGACGATCGACGCGAGTGCGTTCTTGATCGTGTTCAGCGTCGAGTCGCCGAGCAGCGGGCCTTGCGACGACGCGCCGGACGTGAAGCTCGACAGCGAGCCCATCGTCGTGACGAGCGTGTTGTAGAGCGTCGCGAAATTGTTGATCGCGGCGGCCTGGGATTTCGTGTCGGTCGCGACCGTCAACGTTTGCGGCTGCGTGGCGCTGACGGCGGCGCTGGTCAGGTTCAGCGTGACGCCGGTGATCGCGCTCGTCACGGTGTTGCTCGCGCTGGTGCCGGCAATGCCGTTGATCGTGAACGCGGCGTCCTGCGCGGCGGTGCTTTGTTTCCACGCTGCGCCGCTGTTCGCGGACGTGATCGTCGACTGGCCGCCCGTCGTGCTGGCCGTCGACGTGACGCCGAGGCTCGACAGGCCGTTGTCGCCGGCGACGTTGCTGAGCGCGACGCCGATCGTGCTCGCCGCGCCGGTCGGCGTCGAGCTGAGCACGAGGTGCGCGCCGTCGCTGCCGTTGACGACCGACGCGACGATGCCCGGGTTGCCGGTCGCGGTGTTGATCGCGGCGGCGATGCCGGACAGCGTGTTGTTGGTGCTGTTCACATCGACGGTGAACGACTGGCTGCCGAGCGACAGCGTCATCGTGCCGGTGCCGAGTGCGGTCGACGCGCCGAACGCGGCCGACGACAGCGACTGCGACGTCGCGATCTGCGTGACGCCGACCGAATAGCTGCCGGCCACCGCGCCGGCGCCCGCGGTCGCGGTCAGACCGGTGCCGCTCGCGGTCGCGGTGAAGGTGTTCTGCAGCGAGCCGTTCGACAGCGTCGTGAGGCTGGCCTGCAGTGCGCTCAGCGCGGCCGACAGCGCGCCGTACGCGGAAATCTGGGTGTTGTCGCTGCTTTGCTGCGCGTTGAGCGCGGCGGCCTGGCCGGCGGTTTTCGCATTGACGAGTGCCGTCACGAGCGAGTTGACGTCCATCGACGAGTTGCCGGTCGAACCGCTGATGATCGATTGGGCAGCCTGCTGCAGCTGGCTGTTGGCCGAATTGTTGGCGGCTGTGACGGCGGAATTGATCGTCGACATCGTAGTGCTCCGTGCGGCGGATGATCCGTGGAATTCTGGGTGAAGACCTGGCGGCGGGGCAATGCCCCGCGCGCCAAGTGACTGCGGCCGGGCCGCGCGTTACGCGGGGCCCGGCCGTGGGTTGCTACGCGATTACTGCAGGAGCTTCAGGACCTGCTGCGGCAGCGAGTTCGCCTGTGCGAGCACCGAGATGCCTGCTTGCTGCAGCACCTGGTTCTTCGACATGTTCGCGGTTTCCTGCGCGAAATTCGCGTCGGTGATCTGCGACTGTGCCGACGACAGGTCGGTCGATTCTGCCTGCTGCGACGTGGCGATTGCCGTGAAGCGGTTTTGTGCCGCGCCGAGTGCCGCCTGCACGTTGTTCACCGTCTGCAGTGCGTTGTCGATCGACACCATCGCGACGTTTGCGCCGCTGACCGTGCTGATGTCGAGGTTCGACACGGTAGCCGGCTTGTTGACGGCGTTGATCTGAGCGATTGCGTTGGTGATTGCCGTCTGCTGCGCCGCGGAGGTGCCTGCGCCGGTTGCGCCAGTCTGCAGCGTCAGATTGCCGACTGCCGTACCGGTGCCGGTGGTTGCGTTTGCGCCGAACACGGACTGGGCAACGGTTTGCGAGATGGCGCCGCCGTTCTGGTCGGTGAACGTGTAGCCACCCTTACCGTCGGACAGCACGTTGATCGCGGTGATCGTTGCGCCCGAGCCGGTGTACGCACCGTTGTTGTCGAGCGACAGACCCGTTACCGTACCCACCGTCTGGCCCTTCTGCACCAGGCCGCCGCCGATCTTCGCAGCCGACATGCTTTGGCTCAGGTCCAGCGAAATCGTCTGGCCGACGTTCGCGCCGACCTGGAACGACACGATGCCTGCCGAGCCGTCGAGAATGTTCGTGCCGTTGTACGTCGTTTGCGACGCGATACGGTTCACTTCCTGGATCTGCTGCGAAACTTCCTGTTGCAGTGCTGCCTGGTCGGTCGTGGACATCGTGCCCGTCGACGCCTGGACGGCCAGCTGGCGGATACGCTGCAGGCTGTTCGTCAGCGACGACAGTGCGCTCGATGCCGTCTGGATCATCGACACGCCGTCGTTGGCGTTCGACACGCCCTGGTTCAGACCGTTGATCTGGGTCTGCATCCGGGTCGAGATCGCGAGGCCTGCTGCGTCGTCCGCTGCGCTGTTGATGCGCTTGCCCGACGACAGGCGCGTGATGGCCTGGGACAGGGCGTTTTGCGAGCCGTTGAGGTTCTGCTGTGCAACCAGCGAGTTGATGTTGCTGTTAATTCCGAGCATGGAAAATCTCCTGTTTAAGCCGAAAGCCCTGGAAAGCCGTTTTGGCGTCGGCGGAAGCACTCGTTCATTGCTGGCCGCCTCAGAGCAGGATTTCGGCGCACCAAAACAAAACTTGAGGGGCACTTGGAGATTCGGCCCGATTTTTTATCCTTCTTTGTCATTTCGGACCGCCCCGGCACGGCGCCGGATTAAACGGGGCAGAAACGGGCCCGATGCGGCTCCGGCACTCAGTCGTGACGCTGTGCACACACGACCGACAAAAGGGTGGTTTTGTCTGTGATTCCCTGCTATGATGGCGGGCTGAATTGAGATTTTCTGTCACGCCTTTGCCGGTTTCGGCATGTCTGCTGGCAGTCAAACGCGGCGCTGCACGCGGTTGTGAAGCGTACTCGCGGTGCTTTCCGCCTCTCTTTTCCGGCCTCCGAGGCCGTATTTCCGCTCGTTTCGCCTGTTGTGGGAACGCTCGGATGGCCGGTGCGTGGCGCTTGGCCGCTACGTTTTTGACCGTTTAAGCAATTTAGGAACGACATGACGACGATTCTTCTGAAAGAAAACGAGCCGTTCGAAGTGGCGATTCGCCGCTTTCGTCGCGCTATCGAAAAAAATGGCCTGATCGCTGAACTGCGTGAGCGCCAGTCTTACGAAAAGCCGACCGCAGTCCGCAAGCGCAAGAAGGCAGCAGCCGTCAAGCGTCTGCACAAGCGTCTGCGCAGCCAGATGCTGCCGAAGAAGCTCCACTAAGAGCGTCTGACGGTTCGCCGCGAAACGGCGGAGTGTGTCTCGAAAGAGGCCGCTCCGCCGTTTTGCTTTTGCAGGCCGGGAAAATCCCGAGGCTGAGGCGGCCGACGGGCCGCGCGGCGGCGCCGGCCGCCGCGTTCAGAAGTCGATCTTCGCGCTCAGGCTCACTGTGCGCGGATCGCCCGGCTTCACGTAGTCCGCGTACTGGTATTCCCAGTAACGGCGGTTCAGCACGTTGTCGATCGATGCGCGCAGCGTCACGTCGTGGCGGCCGAGCCGCGTCAGGTAGCGCGCGCCGGCGTTGACGACGAGAAAGCCCGGCGCGTCGAGGCCGCCGGCCGCGCGCAGCGGCGTCGCGCCGGTGAATTTCGCGTCGACGCCGAGCGTCAGCCCCGGCACGCCCGGCACCGCATAGCCGAGGTCGCCCGCGAGTACGAAGCGCGGCGCGCCGGCGACACGGTTGCCGTTGTTGCCGATCCCGTTCGCGTACCACGCGTCGAGCAGCATCGCATCGACGCCCGCGTTCCAGTGCGCGCCGAATTTCGCGCGCGCGCCGACCTCGATCCCTTGAATGATCGATTCCCCATCCTGCACGTAGACGTTCGCGGCGTTCGCGTATTCGGCGCTGCGCTCGATGCGGAACAGCGCGGCCGTCGCACTCCAGCGCGCGTGCTCGCTCTTGATTCCCAGCTCGTACTGCTTGCTGCGCAGCGGCTTGAGCACCTGGCCCGCGTTCGCGTAGACGTCGTTCACGCGGCTGCCGGGCTCGAGCGACTCGGCGTAGCTCGCGTACGCGGTGGTCGTCGGCGCGAGCTTGAACATCACCGCGAAAGTCGGCGTCACCACGCCGTTCTGGCGGTAACCGGGGTCCTCGGCGCCGCTTGCCTGGAACGCGCGCTGTTCGTAGTTCATGTAGCGCACGCCGGCCAGCACCGACCAGCGCTCGGTCAACTGCACGGTGTCGCTCGCGAACAGCGATTTCTGCACGATCTCGCTCGTGCGGTACTGGATGAAGCCGTGCGGACTCTCGTAGCGGTACGGATTCGGCGCATAGAGGTTGCCGGCGCCCAGCGGCACGAACACGCTGTTCGCCGAATAATCGTTCGCCTGCTTCTGCCACGACGCGCCGAGCACGATCTGGTGGCTGAACGGGCCCGTGCGCACCTTGCCCTCGACCATCGCGCGCCATTGGCTGAAGCGGTGATCCTCCATGCCGACGTAGCGGCTGTCGGTGTAGTTGCCTGCGGCGTCCTGCAGGTACAGGGTGCTTTCGTTGCGTCGGCGTGTCGCCTTGCTGTAGCTGTACGCGACGTCGAGCTGCCAGTCCGGCGCGAGCTGGTATTGCAGCCCGGCCGTATAGAGCTGCAGGTTCGTGTTCAGGTACTGGTCCTTGCCGCCCAGGTTCGTCGACCCGCCGCTGATCGTGGCGGGCAGTGCGCCGCCCGGATAGCTGCCGGTGAAGATCGACGGCGTCTGGCCGGTCGTGCGGCGATCCTGGTACAGCGCACCGAACGACATGGAGAGGTCGCGCGTCAGGTTCGCCTGCAGTGCGAGCGACACGCTGTCCCGGCGGATGTTGCCGTCGTTGTACGTCTTGCCTTCCTCGTGCGTCGCATTCAGCCGCGCGCCGAACATGTCGTTCGGCCCGAAGCGCTGGCCGAGATCGACATGCTCGGTCCACACGTTGGTGCTGCGGTAGCTGACATCGACGCTGCGCACCGGCTCGGCGCCCGGCTGCTTCGTCACGTAGTTGACGACGCCGCCCGGCGTCACGAAGCCATACAGGAAGCCGCCGAGCCCCTTCAGCAGTTCGACGCGCTCGAGCTGCTCGTACGGCATCGTGATGCCGTACGTGACGAACGGCAGCCCGTCGATCTTGTAGCCGTTCTGCCAGTCGAGCTGCATGCCGCGCACGGTCATGTAGCTGGCCCACGCGCTGTACGCGCCGCTGTTGTCGGACACCGACGCGTCGTTCGCGAACACGTCGCCGAGCTTGTACGGCTGGCGTGCCTCCAGTTCTTCCGACGTGACGATCGTCGTCGAGAACGGGGTGTCCAGCTGGCGGCGGGTGCCGAGTGCACCGGTCGAGATCGTGTCGGTCAAGTGTTGGGGTGAATCGTGCGCGGCCGTGATGTTCAGGGCAGGCAGGACCGCAGCGTCGCCGGATGAATCGTCCGCATGCGCGAGCGAGGCGGCAAGGCAGGCGAGGGCGGCGGCCACGCGGCGTGGACGGACAGGAGGGCGGGCGAGGCTGACGGTCATGGCGAGTGAGCAAAAATGCGAGTAAGAATCATTCGCATTGCGTTAAAATGTCGCGCATCGTATCAAAACCCGCCCACCGCGCAACAATTCCATGCCGCGTACAAGGGCATCCGGCCTTGCCTGACCTGGCCGGATGACCGTTGTGCGGCGCCCGACATCGAATGAACTGCCTCCCGTCGAATCGCGGCCGCCGCTCGTGCCGGCCCGCCTTCCTTTCGCTGCGCACGCGATGAATGCGTTCCTGCGACCGTTTCTCGTCCGCCTGCACCGTTGGTTCGGACTTGCCATCGCGCTGTTCCTGTTCGTCGCGGGGCTCACCGGCGCATTGATTGCGTGGGACCACGAGCTCGACGCGGCGCTGAACCCGGATTTCTATATCGCGCGCAGCGGCGCGGCGCCGCTGGCGCCGCTCGAACTCGCGGCGCGCATCGAGGCGGCCGATCCGCGCGTGCAGGTGACCTATCTGCCGCTCGCGGTCGAACCGGGGCACACGCTGCAGGCGGGCGTGATGCCGCGTACCGATCCGGCGACCGGCCAGCCGTATGCACTCGGTTTCAGCCAGATCGCCGTCGATCCCGCCACCGGTGCGGTGCAGGGCCGCCGCGAATGGGGCGCGCTGTCGCTCGCGCGGCTCGACCTGATGCCGTTCATCTACCGGCTGCACTATTCGCTGTTCCTGCCCGTGTACGGCGGGATCAACTTCGGGTTCTGGGTGATGGGCGTCGTCGGCATCGTGTGGGCGATCGACAGCCTGATCGCGCTGGTGCTCGCGTTTCCGAACCTGAAAAGCTGGCGCAAGTCGTTCGCGTTCCGTGTGCGGCGCGGCGGCTATCCGCTCGTGTTCGACCTGCACCGCTCGGGGGGCGTGTGGGTGTGGGGGCTGCTGCTCGTCGTCGCGGTCACGTCGATTTCGATGAACCTTGCCGTTCCGGTCGTGCGCCCGTTGGTCTCGCTGGTGTCGCCGCTCGCGGAGACGCCGTACACCAATCCCGAGCATTTCCCGCCGGCCCCGGCGGGCAGCCAGGTGCTCCCGCGCGAGCGGATCGTCGAGATCGCCCGCTCGGCCGGCCGCGACGCGGGGATCACCGCGCCGCCGGGTGCGCTGCTGCTCGCCCCGGCGATGAACGCCTATGCGGTCGGGTTCTTCACGCCGGGCAACGACCATGGCGACGTCGGGCTCGGCAATGCGTGGCTGTACTGGAATGCGGTGACCGGCAAACCCGTCGCGGCGCAGGTGCCGGGCCGCGGTTCGGCCGGCGACCTGTTCATGCAGGCGCAGTTTCCACTGCACTCGGGGCGGATCGCCGGTGTCGCCGGACGTGTCGCCGTGAGCGTGCTCGGCATCGTGATCGCGATGCTGAGCGTAACGGGCGTCTGCATCTGGGTGAAGAAGCGCAGCGCACGCGGGCGGGCCGCGCGGAGCGCGCGGCCGGTCCTGCCGGCGTCGTCGTCGCGCGCCGCGCGGTAAGGGGCAGGCGGCAAGCACCGAGCACCGAGCACCGAGCACCGAGCACCGAGCACCGAGCACCGAGCACCAAGCACCAAGCACCAAGCACCAAGCACCAAGCACCAAGCACCAAGCACCAAGCACCAAGCACCAAGCGGACGGTGCTATCGTCGCAGGTCGGCGGCGCGGCACCGGCGCCGAACTTGCCTCCGCGCCGTCAGCCCGCCTTGCGCCGGCGGGCCGGCTGCTTGCCGCCGAGTGCCGCGCATTGCGCGTGGCACGGGCAGCCGGCCTCGTGATCGTTGACCATGCCGGTCGCCTGCATCAGCGCATAGCAGATCGTCGAGCCGACGAACTTGCAGCCGTACGCCTTCAGCGCCTTGCTGAGCGCATCGGACTGCTCGGTCGACGCGGGCGCGTCGCGGTATGACTGCCACGCATTCTGGACCGGCGTATCGCCGACGAACGACCACAGGAACGCGGCGAGCGACCCATGCTCCTCGCGGATGCGCTGCACCGCGCGCGCGTTGGTGACCGCCGATTCGACCTTCGCGCGATTGCGCACGATGCCCGGGTTCTCCAGCAATTTCTCGATGCGCTTGGGCGTGAAGCGCGCGACGGCATCGACGTCGAAATCGGCGAACGCTTCGCGATAGCCCGCGCGCTTGTTCAGGATCGTCGACCACGACAGCCCGGCCTGCGCGCCTTCCAGGATCAGCATTTCGAACAGGTGGCGATCATCGTGCGACGGCACGCCCCACTCGGTATCGTGATAGTGAGCGTCCGCTTCCGTCTTCACCCAGTTGCACCGCTGCGACATCGTCTGCCTCGTTTTCAGTGTCGATTCGATCGCGCCAGCATAGCGGAAGCCCTTTTGGCGGGATAGCCGGCCGAACGGCAGATGGGCGCGCGGCGCCGATCCGGTTAAGCTTGGCGCCTGTTCGAATCAGCGGGATGAAGGCATGGCGGCATTACTTTTTGCGATCGGCATCGACGGCGGTGGCACGGGCACGCGCGCGGTACTGGCCGACCGGCATGGGCGCGAACTGGCGCAGGGGCGCGGCGGCCCGTCGGGGCTCGGTCTCGGCATCGAGCGGGCATGGGCATCGATCGGCGCGGCGTGCGCGGACGCATTCACGCAGGCCGGTCTCGCATTCGACTGGTCGCAGTGCGCGCTCGGCTGCGGGCTGGCCGGCGTCAACAACGCGGCGTGGCTCGCCGCATTCCGCGCGCAGGCGCCGCTCGGCGCGCTCGCGATCGAGAGCGACGCGTATACCACCGTCGTCGGCGCGCACGGCGGCGCGCCGGGGCTCATCGTCGCGCTCGGCACCGGCAGCATCGCGGCGGCGCTCGACGCGGCCGGCGCGTGCCGAATCGCGGGCGGCTTCGGCTTTCCGTCCGGCGACGAGGCGAGCGGCGCGTGGCTCGGCGTGCGCGCGCTCGCCTACGCGCAACAGGCGCTCGACGGCCGCGTGCCGCGCGATGCGTTCGCCACGGCCCTGCTCGCGGAAACGGGCGCGCAGGATCGCGATGCGCTCGTCCAGTGGTCGTGCGACGCGAACCAGACGATCTATGCGCGTCTCGCGCCGATCGTGTTCGCGCACCGCACCCATCCGGTCGCGCGCGCGCTGATCGCGCAGGCCGGCGACGAGATCGGCAAGATGATCGACGCGCTCGATCCGCAGCACGCGTTGCCGGTCGCGCTGTGCGGCGGGCTGGCGGATGCGCTCGCCCCGGCCGTGCCGGCACGGCACGCCGCGCGGTTGCGCGCGCCGCTCGACGATTCGGCGCATGGTGCGCTGCGGCTCGCGCTCCAGGCGTTGCGGGCGGCGGAGGCGGACTAAGCCAAGCCGAGTGGGGTGCCTACGGTGAATGCCGCGTCGCAGCAGCACTGCGGGCGGCAACCGCCCGGCAACCGCCCGGCGCGCTACCGGGCACGACGTTAAAATGACGCTTCCTCCGTGCCCCGAGCGCCACTCTCCCGCCCCATGTACAAAGTCATCGCCACCGATCTCGACGGTACGCTGCTGAACAGCGACCACCAGCTCGACCCGTACACGATCGACACCGTTCGCCGGCTCGATCGCGACGGCGTGCAGTTCGTGATCGCCACGGGGCGCCACTATGCGGACGTCGCCGGCATTCGCGACGTGCTCGGCATCCGGCCGTACCTGATCACGTCGAACGGCGCGCGCGTGCATGCGCCGGACGACACGAAGATCCACGCGCAGGACATCGACGCAGCGATCGTACGCAGCCTCGTGCAGCCGGCAGTCGTCGGCGCGCACGGCCGCGTGATCGTCAACCTGTTCACCAACGACGGCTGGCTGATCGACCGCGACGCGCCGCACCTGCTCGAATTCCATCAGGATTCGGGCTTCCGGTACGACGTGATCGACATGGCCGCGCACGACGGCGCGGATATCGCGAAGGTGCTGTATATCGGCGAACCGGCCGACCTGGCGGTCGTCGCGGAGCAGATGCGCGTGCAGTTCGGCGACGCGCTGTACGTCACGTACTCGCTGCCCGACTGCCTCGAAGTGATGACCGCGAACGTGTCGAAGGGGCGCGCGCTGCGCGCGGTGCTCGCGCGGCTCGGCGTCGATGCCGGCCACTGCATCGCGTTCGGCGACAACATGAACGACATCGACCTGCTCGAAACCGCCGGTCATGCGTTCATGATGAACAACGCGAACCCCGACCTGATCGCGCGGCTGCCGCACGTCCCGCGGATCGGCAACAACTTCGACGCGGGCGTCGCCCGCCATCTGCGCACGCTTTTCTCGCTGGAAGACGACGTCGTCGCGTCCTGAGCGTTCTGAGCATCCGCCCCGGGGCGCGCGTCCCGCGCGGAAATGAAAAACGGGCGCCAGGGGCGCCCGTCGAAATTACCTGCCTCGATGTTCTTCGACAGCGTGAGGCTCGCTGCTCTGCTCGCTTGACCCCGTAGTGTTTTATTCGCTTGTGCGAGCGGATGCCGGCAGCAGGTCGACGGCGTCGTCACGCCCGGCGACCAGCGGGTAGATGATCCCCGCGAGTACCGCGCCGATCAGCGGCGCGACCCAGAACAGCCACAGCTGGCCGATCGCGTCGCCGCCCACGAACAGCGCCGGGCCGGTCGAGCGCGCCGGGTTCACCGACGTGTTGGTGACCGGAATCGAGATCAGGTGAATCAGCGTCAGGCACAGCCCGATCGCGATCGGCGCGAAGCCGGCCGGCACCCCGCGCTTGTCGGTCGCGCCGAGGATCACGAACAGGAAGAAGCCCGTCATCACGACTTCGCAGATGAACGACGCGGTGAGCGAGTAGTGGCCGGGCGAGCGATCGCCGAAGCCGTTCGTCGCAAAGCCGCTGCCGACGACGTCGAAACCCGGCTTGCCGGTTGCGATCAGGTACAGCACGAAGGCGCCGAGCGTGGCGCCGACGACCTGCGCGACGATGTACGGCGCGAGATCGCGTGCCGGGAAGCGGCCGGCGACCGTCAGGCCGACGCTCACCGCCGGATTCAGGTGGCAACCCGAGATGTGGCCGATTGCGAATGCCATCGTCAGCACGGTCAGGCCGAAGGCGAGTGCGACGCCGGCAAAGCCGATGCCGAGGCCCGGAAAGGCGGCGGCCAGCACGGCGCTTCCGCACCCGCCGAGCACCAGCCAGAACGTGCCGAATACCTCTGCAGCGAGACGCTGAGAAAGATTCATGTAAGGACCTCGTCCAAGTGGGTTGAAGACCCCGGCCGACGCAACGGATTTATTTCGTCGTCCGGAATTGGTCTGGATTATAGGAAATGAATCAGGTTCGGGAGGGTAAACGATTGTTAAATTTGAATGGCTGACGAATGCCTTTTATTAGAATAAGTCCGCATTCTCGATATAGACGATTCGGTTAAAGATGGCAGCATTAATTTCGAAGGGCAGGGCGGCAGTGCGGATGACGTAACGGGCGTTGGTGTCCCGGCCGGATTCGCCGGGGCCGCATCATCGAAAAGGGGAGTCGAAAAATGTCTCAATACGCGAAACTCAAGGCGCAGATCGCCGATCTGCAGGCCCAGGCGGACGACGTGCGCCGCCAGGAAGTGGCAGCGGTGATCGCCGATGTCCAGCGAATGATTGCCGAATATGGCCTGACGGCCCAGGACCTGGGCTTCGCGGAACGGGCGCGGCGCGGGCGTCCGCCGAAGAAGGCGCCATTGCCGCCGAAATACCGCGATCCGAAGTCGGGTGCCACCTGGAGTGGGCGCGGCAAGCCGCCGAATTGGATCGTCGGCAAAAACCGCGATCGTTTCCTGATCGAGTGACCGAAGGCCAAATGGAAAGAGCCGCATCGACGATGCGGCTCTTTTGTTTTGCGCGTTTTTGCGCGCCGATTTCGGCGCGGATTTACGGCCTATTTCGGCGCGGATTTCCGCGTCAGGCGCCTGCCACCCGGCGCAATGTCGGTTGCCGGGTTGCCGCGCAAAGCGATTCGTAAGTCTCGACGTAACGCTGCGCCATTGCCTTCGCGCTGAAACGCGTGTCGAAACGCTCGCGGATCGCGGTGCGCGACAGGCTGTCGATCCGGTGCAGCGCGCCGACCGCGCCCTGCACGTCCTCGACGATGAAACCGGTCACGCCGTCCTCGATCACTTCCGGCACGGAGCCTCGGTTGAACGCGACGACCGGCGTGCCGCAGGCCATCGCCTCGATCATCACCAGGCCGAACGGCTCCGGCCAGTCGATCGGGAACAGCAGCGCCTTCGCGCCGGACAGGAACGCCGGCTTTTGCGCTTCGTTGATCTCGCCGATGAATTCGACGTGCGCCTGGCCGAGCAGCGGTTCGATCACTTCCTTGAAGTAGTCGGCATCGGCCTTGTCGACCTTCGCGGCGATCTTCAGCGGCAGCCCGCTTTGCGCGGCGATGCGGATCGCGGTGTCGACACGCTTTTCGGGACAGATCCGGCCGAGGAACGCGAGGTATTCGGGCTTCACGTCCGGCTGCGGCGTGAGCAGCGTGTCGGGCAGCCCGTGATACACGGTGCCGGCCCACGCGGCCTGCGGCAGCGGTTTGCGCTGGTTGTTCGAGATCGACACGACCGGCGAATCCGGGAACGCGTCGAACACCGGCTGCAGTTCCGGCAGGTCGAGGCGGCCGTGCAGCGTCGTCACGTACGGCGTGTCGAGGCGCGACATCAGCGGGAACGGCAGGTAGTCGAGGTGGAAGTGCAGCACGTCGAATTCGTGCGCGACCCGGGCGACCTGCTCGAGGAGCCGCATATGGGGCGCCATCGAATCGCGGACCGACGGGTCGAGCCGCAGCGCGCGCGGCCACGCCGCCTCGAGACGGGCCGACGTGACGGAGTCGCCGCTGGCGAACAGCGTCACGTCATGGCCGAGTTCGACGAGCGCCTCGGTGAGGTAGGACACGACACGCTCGGTGCCGCCGTAGAGTTTCGGCGGGACGGCTTCGTACAGCGGCGCGATCTGGGCAATTCGCATGGATGTTCTCCTGTGTCGATCCGGGGCGCGATGGCGCCGGGGCGGATCCCGTACAAGGTTGCGGAACTTGCCGACGCACGCGGTTGGCGGTACGTGGCCGGGCCCTGGGCGGGGTGCGCGGAGCGCCGGACGGCAAGCTGCGGGGCGGGCCGGCACGGCTCGCGCCGCCGCCCATTGGAGTCCATTATCGATATCGCCCTGAGGGGTTCGAGTGTTTTTTCAAACACTTAAGGCTTGTTACACGATGAAATACGCGAAAACCCCGAGAAAAAGGGCGCGGAATCATGAATCGCGACAGCCATAACTATTGTTGCGCTATCGTGAAAAAGCACTATAATTTTTACCGATCCGATTGTCGGCAGCCTTGCCGGCAAGCCTTCCACCTCTGGCATGGCGGCCATCGGGGCCCTTCGCAACCGAATTCGCGTTGCAACCCGTTTTTCCGATTCCTTTCAATTCGCCTTGTCGGAAAAATTCCTACACGGTTTACAGACAAATCCTGCACGGCATACGCCACTTCGCTGATACCGACATAAATCCCGTTTGGCCAAAATTCGCCCTGTAAGACTATAAACGAGCCGACTGAGCGCCCGGTGCGCGCTGATCGAGCAAACGTTTTCATAACATGAATGGCCAAAGCAAAGCTTTTTAACGGGGGAATCATGAGCGCTACCAGCGAAATGCTCAGTGAGATCAAAGAGGTCAACCTGTCGTACCTCCTCCTCGCGCAGCGACTGCTGCGGGAAGACAAGGCGATGGGCATGTTCCGCATGGGCATTTCCCAGGAACTCGCCGACGTGCTCGCCAACCTCACGCTCGCGCAAACCGTGAAGCTGGCCGCGTCGAACCAGATGCTGTGCCGCTTCCGCTTCGATGATCACGCGCTGCTGTCGTCGCTCGCCGACAAGGGCCGCAGCGATGTCGTCGCGCACGCCCACTCGGCCATCCTGATGGCCGGGCAGCAGGTCGAAGGCGTCCGCTGATCCATCCCGCCTTGCGTTTGTCCCGGCGCGCCGCGCCGGCCGGCAGCGTGTTGGCCATTCATTCGCACAACGTCAAGCGGACGGTTATCACCATGGCAAGCAAAAGCGTCGTGATCGAGGTGAAGGAAATCACCCTCGCCATCGAACTGATCGAACTGGGCGCCCGGCTGCAGCTGCTGGAGGCGGAGACGAGCCTGTCGCGGGACCGTCTGATCAAGCTGTACAAGGAACTGAAGGGCGTGTCGCCGCCGAAGGGGATGCTGCCGTTCTCGACCGACTGGTTCATGACGTGGCAGCCGAACATCCACTCGTCGCTGTTCTACAACATCTACCGGTTCATGCAGGACCACGGCCGCTGCGAGCCGATCCAGTCGATCGTGAAGGCGTACCGGCTCTATCTGGAGCACGTGAACCTGTCCGGCGACGAGGCCGCGCTGAGCCTCACGCGGGCGTGGACGCTGGTGCGCTTCTTCGATTCGGGGATGCTGCAGATGACCCCGTGCACGCGCTGCGGCGGCCACTTCGTCGCGCATGCGCATGATCCGCATCAAGGTTTCGTGTGTGGCCTGTGCCAGCCGCCGTCGCGCGCCGGCAAGACCCGCAAGGCCGCCGCCGCGCGCGCCGAACTGGCCGCCGCCGTGGCCTGAACGCCGGGCCGGGCTGGCCGGACGGGGCGCAAGGGGGGGCCGAGTGGCGCCCCGCGGGCCGCGCGAATCGTCCGCGCATTGCTGGTAAACACCGTCGGGCCGCCGCCGGGCGGCCGCGAAAGTTTTCCTGCCGACTGCCGTAAACCTGTTTAACGGCGGTCTCCCCGCCGGTCTTTCGTGAGGGACAGGCAGTGCTGATTATCGTGGGAACACTCGTGACGCTGTTGTCCGTCTTCGGCGGTTATGCGCTGGCAGGCGGGCATCTGGGCGCCTTGATCCAGCCCGTCGAGATCCTGATGATCGTGGGCGCCGGCGTCGGCGCGTTCATCCTCGGCAACGGCGGCAAGACCATCAAGGCCACGCTGCGCGTGCTGCCGACGCTCTTCAAGGGTTCGAAATACACGAAGGACGTCTATATGGAGCTGATGGCGCTGCTTTACGTGCTGCTCGCGAAGGCACGCAAGGAAGGCACGCTGACGCTCGAGGCCGACATCGACGATCCCGAAAAGAGCCCGATCTTCACGCAATACCCGAAGATCCTCGCCGATCGCCACATCGTCGAATTCCTGACCGACTACCTGCGCCTGATGGTGGGCGGCAACATGAACGCGTTCGAGATCGAGAGCCTGATGGACGAGGAGATCGAGACGCACCACACCGAAGGCGAAGGCCCGGCGCACGCGCTGATGCGCGTCGGCGACGCGATGCCGGCGTTCGGCATCGTCGCGGCCGTGATGGGCGTCGTGCACACGATGGCCTCGGCCGACAAGCCGCCCGCGGTGCTCGGCGCGATGATCGCGCAGGCGCTGGTCGGCACGTTCCTCGGGATCCTGCTGTCGTACGGGCTGATCGGGCCGCTCGCGAGCCTCGCGGAGCAGCGCGTCGCCGAGTCGACCAAGATGTTCCAGTGCATCAAGGTGACGATCCTCGCGACGCTGAACGGCTATGCGCCGGCGATCGCGGTGGAGTTCGGCCGCAAGGTGCTGTTCTCGACCGAGCGTCCGTCGTTCTCCGAGCTCGAGGAACATGTTCGCCGCGTGAAGGCGAAGTGACGCGGAGCGACCGATGAGCAAGAGCAAGGATCGCGCGATCGTCGTCAAGCGGGTGGCCCCGGCTAAGAAGGGCCACCACGGCGGCGCATGGAAGCTCGCGTACGCGGACTTCATGACCGCGATGATGGCGTTCTTCCTGCTGATGTGGCTGCTGAGCTCGGTCACGCCGGTGCAACTGAAGGGGATCGCCGAATACTTCAACATGCCGCTGAAGGCCGCGATTCTCGGCAGCGGCGACCGCAGCTCGCAGGACTCGAGCATCATCAACGGCGGCGGCCGCGACCTGTCGAGCGTCGACGCCGGCACGCTGCGCCGCACCGACGGCACGACGTCGCTCGCCGAGCGCCTCGCGAAGGCGGGCGACGACAATTCCCGGTCGCAGGCGCAGGGTGCGCAGGACCGGCTCGAGCAGACGCGCCTGCACGATCTGCAGATCAAGCTGATGGCCGCGATCGAGGCCAATCCGACGCTGCGCCAGTTCAAGCAGCAGATCCGCATCGATTCGACGCTGATGGGGCTGCGCATCGAGATCGTCGATTCCCAGAAGCGGCCGATGTTCGCGATGTCGAGCGACCACGTCGAGCCGTATATGCGCGACATCCTGCGCGAGATCGGCAAGACGCTGAACGACGTGCCGAACCGGATCATCGTCCAGGGCCATACCGACGCCGTGCCGTACGCGGGCGGCGAGGGCGGCTACAGCAACTGGGAGCTGTCGGCCGACCGCGCGAACGCGTCGCGCCGCGAGCTGATCTCCGGCGGCATGGACGAGGCGAAAGTGCTGCGCGTGCTCGGCCTCGCGTCGACGCAGAACCTGAACAAGGCCGATCCGCTCGATCCGGAAAACCGCCGGATCAGCGTGATCGTGCTGAATCGCAAATCCGAAGAAGCGCTGATGCGCGACGACGCGACGACGACGACGCTGTCCGCCGACGCGGCCGGCTCGAAGCTGCTCGCGCAGCAACTCGGCGGCCCGACGCCGGCGGTGCGGCCGGTCGTGGCGAGCGCCGTCGCCGTGGCGCCGAAACCCTGACGTTTCCGAGACAGACATGATCCGAACCATTCTCGCCATCGACGACTCCGCGACCATGCGTGCGCTGCTGCAGGCCACGCTTGCGCAGGCCGGCTACGACGTGACGGTGGCGCCGGACGGCGAAGCCGGCTTCGACATGGCGGCGACGGCGCCGTACGACCTGGTCCTGACCGACCAGAACATGCCGCGCAAGAGCGGGCTCGAGGTGATCGCCGCGCTGCGCAAGCTGACCGCGTACGCGGACACGCCGATCCTCGTGCTGACGACCGAGGGCAGCGACGCCTTCAAGGACGCCGCACGCGACGCGGGCGCGACCGGCTGGATCGAAAAGCCGATCGACCCGGGCGTGCTCGTCGAGCTGGTCGCGACGCTGTCCGAGCCGGCTGCCTCCTGACATGAACGCGACGAATTCAACCGGTGACCGGGCATGACTCTCGACATCACTCAGTTCTACCAGACCTTTTTCGACGAAGCGGACGAGCTGCTCGCGCAGATGGAGCAGCTGCTGCTGAACCTCGACGTCGATGCGCCCGATCCCGAGGATCTGGCGGCGATCTTCCGCGCCGCGCATTCGATCAAGGGCGGCGCGGCGACGTTCGGCTTTTCCGCGCTGACCGATACGACGCACATCCTCGAATCGCTGCTCGACCGCGCGCGCAATCATGAGCTGACGCTGACCAAGGAAATGATCGACGCGTTCCTGGAAACCAAGGACGTGTTGTCCGACCAGCTCGTCGACTACCGCGCGAGCGCCGAACCGGACGCGGCCGCCGCCGCGACGATCTGCGCGAAGCTCGAACGGCTGAAGGCCGAAAGCGGCGCAGGTGTGCCTACTGCGGCCGCCGAGCCTGCGCCGGTTGCACCGGTCGCCGCCGTGGCGCCCGCCGTCGAACCCGCCGCTGCCGGCGATCGCGCCCCCGACCATGTGGTCGAACAGGCCGTCGCGGCCGCGCATCCGGCGGCCGACGCCGATGCCGGCGGCCCGCACCTGAAGATCACGCTCGTGGGCGTCGACGCGAAGGATCGCGAACTGCTCACCGAGGAACTCGGTAACCTCGGCCGGATCGTCGGCCGCGAGGAAACGGGCGCGGACCTGTCGCTGTGGGTCGAATCGGACGTGCCGTCGGACGACATCGTCGCGGTGTGCTGCTTCGTGATCGACGAAAGCCAGATCCGCGTCGCGCACGGCACCGCGCCGGCCGCGCAGGCGGCGCCGGCCGCCGTGCAGGACGCCGCCGCCGTGGCCGCTGAAGCGCCCGAAGCGCCCGAACCGCCCGCCGCCGCGCAGCCGGCACGCGTCGAGGTGTTCGCGCCGCCGCCGGCCGCACCGCAAGCGGCTGCACTGGCACCGGCGCCGGCCGAGCCGGCCGCCGCGGCGCCGTCGCAGCCGCAGCAACACGCTCAACCCCAGCCGGCCGAACACGCGACGCCGGCCGCCGCCGCGCATCACGACGACAAGCGCGCCCGCCCGGCCGCCGCCGCCGCGGCGGGCGCCGAAGGCAGTTCGATCCGCGTCGGCGTCGAGAAGGTCGACCAGTTGATCAACCTCGTCGGCGAACTGGTGATCACGCAGGCGATGCTGGCCGAGACGGCGACCGCATTCGATCCGGCGCTGCACGACCGCCTGTTCAACGGGATGGCGCAGCTCGAGCGCAACGCGCGCGACCTGCAGGAAGCGGTGATGTCGATCCGCATGATGCCGATGGACTACGTGTTCAGCCGCTTTCCGCGGCTCGTGCGCGACCTCGCCGGCAAGCTCGGCAAGCAGGTCGAACTGGTCACGTTCGGCCAAGCGACCGAGCTCGACAAGAGCCTGATCGAGCGGATCATCGATCCGCTCACGCATCTGGTGCGCAACAGCCTCGACCACGGCATCGAGACCGTCGACAAGCGCGTCGCCGCCGGCAAGGACGCGGTCGGCCAGCTCGTGCTGTCGGCCGCGCATCACGGCGGCAACATCGTGATCGAGGTGAGCGACGACGGCGCGGGCCTGAACCGCGAGCGAATCCTCGCGAAGGCCGCGAAGCAGGGCATGCAGATCTCCGAGAACATCAGCGACGACGAAGTCTGGCAGCTGATCTTCGCGCCGGGCTTCTCGACCGCCGAGACGGTGACCGACGTGTCGGGCCGCGGCGTCGGGATGGACGTCGTGAAGCGCAACATCCAGTCGATGGGCGGGCATGTCGAAATCTCGTCGCAGGCCGGCCGCGGCACGACCACGCGGATCGTGCTGCCGCTCACGCTGGCGATCCTCGACGGGATGTCGGTCAAGGTGGGCAGCGAGATCTTCATCCTGCCGCTGAACTTCGTGATGGAGTCGCTGCAGCCGTCGAACGACGACATCTACACGGTCGGCAACGGCGAGCGCGTGGTGCGCGTGCGCGGCGAATACCTGCCGCTGGTCGCGCTGCACGAGGTGTTCTCGGTCGAGGACGCGCGCACCGACCCGACGCAGGGGATCGTCACGATCATGGAAACCGAGGGGCGCCGCTTCGCGATGCTGATCGACGAGCTGGTCGGCCAGCAGCAGGTGGTCGTGAAGAACCTCGAAACCAACTACCGCAAGGTGCATGGCATCTCGGCGGCGACCATCCTCGGCGACGGCAGCGTCGCGCTGATCGTCGACGTCGCGGCGCTGAACCGCGAAACCCGTGCGACGCACGGCGCCCGAGCCGGCGCCGAGCTCGCCGTCTTCTGACTCTCGCCATTCAACCGATTGGGGGCAAACGTGTCTGCTGAAGTCCAAATGATCAATCCGGCCGCGGCGAATGCCGCGACGAGCCGCCGCGATGCGGCGCATGGCGATGCGACGGGCCAGGAATTCCTCGTGTTCACGCTCGGCGACGAGGAATACGGGATCGACATCCTGAAAGTGCAGGAAATCCGCGGCTACGACAGCGTCACGCGCATCGCGAACGCGCCCGAGTTCATCAAGGGCGTGATCAACCTGCGCGGGATCATCGTGCCGATCGTCGACATGCGGATCAAGTTCCACCTCGGCCGCGTCGAGTACGACCACCAGACCGTCGTGATCATCCTGAACGTGTCGAACCGCGTGGTCGGAATGGTGGTCGACGGCGTGTCGGACGTGCTGACGCTGCAGACCGACCAGATCATGCCGGCGCCGGAATTCGGCGCGACGCTGACGACCGAGTACCTGACGGGCCTCGGTACGGTCGACGGCCGGATGCTGATCCTGATGGACATCGAGAAGCTGATGTCGAGCCGTGAAATGGCGCTGATCGAGACACTCGGCGGGTAAGCGCGCGGCGCGCGCAGCAATTTCGGGAGAATCTGCAATGTTGCATAACTGGTCGATCCGCACGACGCTCACGGCGGTCGGACTCATCCTCGTGTGCCTGGCCGCCGCGGTCGGCGGGCTCGGCCTCTACGCGCTGAATCACGCGAGCCGTTCGCTCGACGAGATCGCGCACGTCGACCTGCCGGCGATCCACACGCTGGATGACACGGCCGCGTACCTGCTGCGCTCGCGCGTCGCGCTCGATCGCTTTCGTACGCTGACCGAAGCCGGCAATGCGGCCGACGCGGCGAAGGTGCTCGATCGCGCGCAGGAGCTGTATGCGAAGTCGAACCAGAACTGGCAGACGTTCCAGTCGACGCCGAAGCTCGGTGTCGAGCAGGCGCTCGTCGACGAGCTCACCGCGCGTTACACGACGATCATGAAGGAAGGCGTCGAACCGGAATTCGCCGCGGCGCGCGCGGGCGACATGGCCGCGTACCACGCGATCGCCGACGCGAAGATCAGCCCGATGTTCGTCGCGTTCGACCAGACGGCGGCGGCCGTGATCGCCGCGCTGCAAAAGCGCGCGGAAGAACGCCAGGCCGCGACGCAGTCGCAGATCTCGATGATGATCGCGCTGATCGCGGCCGGCATCGCGCTCGCGTTCGTCGTCGTGATCGCGATCCGCTTCGTCCTGCGCGGGCTGATCGTCCAGCCGATCGAGGACGCGATCGCGCACTTCGAGCGCATCGCCGGCGGCGATCTCACGCAACCGGTGAGCGTGTTCAGCACGAACGAGATCGGCCGCCTGTTCGGCGGTATCAAGCGGATGCAGGACGCCGTCACGACGATGGTGCAGGCCGTGCATCGCGGCACCGAATCGATCGACGTGGGCGCGCGCGAGATCGCGACCGGCAACATCGACCTGTCGCAGCGCACCGAGGAGCAGGCTGCATCGCTGCAGGAAACCGCGTCGAGCATGGAGCAACTGACGGGCACCGTGCGGCAGAACGCGGAAAACGCGCGGCAGGCGAGCCAGCTCGCGGTGAACGCGTCGGACATCGCGACGCAGGGCGGCGACGTGGTCGGCCAGGTCGTGTCGACGATGCAGGACATCGCGGCGAGCTCGGGCAAGGTCGTCGACATCATCGGCACGATCGAGGGCATCGCGTTCCAGACCAACATCCTCGCGCTGAACGCGGCCGTCGAAGCGGCGCGGGCCGGCGAGCAGGGCCGCGGCTTCGCGGTGGTCGCGGGCGAGGTGCGTTCGCTCGCGCAGCGCAGCGCGAGCGCCGCGAAGGAAATCAAGCAGCTGATCGGCGATTCGGCCGAGAAGGTCGACAGCGGGTCGGCGCTCGTCGCACGCGCCGGCGCGACGATGGACGAAATCGTGCAGGCGGTGCGCCGCGTGACCGACATCATGGGCGAGATCAGCGCGGCATCCGACGAGCAGTCGACCGGCATCGAGCAGGTCAACCGTGCGGTCGGCCAGATGGATGCGGTCACGCAGCAGAACGCGGCGCTCGTCGAGCAGGCCGCCGCCGCGGCCGCGTCGCTCGAGGAGCAGACGCGCCAGATGAAGGCGATCGTGTCGGGCTGGCGCGTCGCGGGCGGCATCGCGCTCGCGCCGGCGCGCGGCGTCGCGCGGCCGGTGGCCCACGAACCGGCCGCGCTGCCGTCGGACGCGCGCCACGACGCGCCGGTCGCCGCGCTGCCGGCGCCGGCAGCGGCCCAGCCGGCAGCACGGCGCGCCGCGCCGGCATCGCGTGCCGCTGCCCCCGCTGCCGCGGGCGCCGCGGCAGCGGCCGCCGAACCGAAGCGTGCGGCCGATGCGGCCGCGCGTACGCAGAAGGATGCACCGGCTGCCCGTGGCGGTACCGCCGCGGGCGGCTACGGCCCGCGTCTCGCGAAGACGGCTGCCGCGGCGGACAAGCCGGCCGCGAAGCCCGCGCTCGTGCGCCCGGCGCTGAACGGCGAGAAGCCGGCGCTGGCGGCCGCCGGCGCGTCGGACGACGACTGGGAGACCTTCTAAGCCATGTCGCACGCGCGCGCGCCGTTTCGACCCGATGCACCGGATGCCTCGCCTCGCGCGGGCGAGCCGGGGCGCGACTTCGCGTTCACCGGCGCGGATTTCGCACGCATCCGCGCGCTGATCCACCAACGCGCGGGCATATCGCTGTCCGAGCACAAGCGCGACATGGCCTACAGCCGTCTCGCGCGACGGCTGCGGGCGCGAGGCCTCGACACGTTCCGCGACTACCTCGACCTGCTCGAGCAGGAAGACGATCCGCTCGAGTGGGAAGCGTTCACCAACGCGCTGACGACCAACCTGACCGCGTTTTTCCGCGAGTCGCACCATTTCCCGATCCTGTCGGAATTCGTGAAATCGCGGCCGGCGCCGGTGTCGGTCTGGTGCTCGGCGGCGTCGACCGGCGAGGAGCCGTACTCGATCGCGATCACGCTGATCGAGGCGCTCGGCGACACGGCCGCGCGCAACGCATCGATCCTCGCGACCGATCTCGACACGCAGGTGCTCGCGAAGGCCGAAGCCGGCATCTATACGTACGACCAGGTCAAGCACCTGTCGCCGGAGCGGCTCAAGCGCTTCTTCCTGAAGGGCACGGGCGCGCAGGCCGGCCGCGTGAAGGTGCGCCCCGAGCTGCGCGCGATGATCCGTTTCGAGCAGTTGAACCTGACCGATGCGGACTACGGGATCGCGAAGCCGTTCGACGCGATCTTCTGCCGCAACGTGATGATCTATTTCGACAAGCCGACGCAGGGGCAGGTGCTGTCGCGCTTCGAGCCGCTCGTGAAGCCGGGCGGGCTGCTGTTCGCCGGCCATTCGGAGAACTTCACGTACGTGACGCAGGCGTTCCGGCTGCGCGGGCAGACGGTGTACGAACTGACGCGCGACGCCGCGCAGGGCGCGCGGCCGCGCGGCGCGCCGACGAGCGCGGCGGCCGCGATGCCGGCGCCCGGACGTACGCGGGCCGCGGGCGGCGCGCCGGCCTATGGAGAGCGCGGATGAGCGCCCTGCCGATCGCGACCAATCGCTACTTCGACAACCACTTCGAGCGCCCCGGCGTGAAGCTGTTGCCGAACGAGTTCTACACGACCGCCGAGGACATGGTGCTGATGACCGTGCTCGGCTCGTGCGTCGCCGCGTGCCTGCACGACCCGTACGCGGGCATCGGCGGGATGAATCACTTCATGCTGCCGGACGACGGCGCCGATCCGGGCGCGGCCGCGTCGGAATCGATGCGCTACGGCGCCTATGCGATGGAAGTGCTGATCAACGAGCTGATCAAGGCCGGCGGGCGCCGCGAGCGCTTCGAGGCGAAGGTGTTCGGCGGCGCGGCCGTGCTGGCCGGGATGACGACGATCAACATCGGCGATCGCAACGCGGATTTCGTGCGCCGCTATCTCGCGCTCGAGCGCATCCGCATTACCGCGGAAGACCTGCAGGGCGTGCATCCGCGCAAGGTCGCGTTCATGCCGCACAGCGGGCGCGCGATGGTGAAGAAGCTGCGGCTGCAGGTGCCGGGCGTGACCGAGCGCGAAGCCGCGCTCGCGCGCGAGGCCGATCGCCTCCGCGCCGCACGGACCCGCGCGCAGGTCGAGCTGTTCGCCGCGAAGCGGCCTGCCGCGCCGCAGCCGGCGCGCCCGCGCATCGAGCTGTTCGGCGGGCGCGGCACGGCGCCGGGCGCCGGGAGCCCCTCGGCCGGGAGCCCGTACGCCGCGAACCTATCCAGAAAGCAGGAGGCCTGACCGCAGTGCAGAAGATCAAAGTGTTGTGCGTCGACGATTCGGCGCTGATCCGCAGCCTGATGACCGAGATCATCAACAGCCAGCCCGACATGACGGTGGTCGCGACCGCGCCCGATCCGCTCGTCGCGCGCGAGCTCATCAAGCAGCACAACCCCGACGTGCTCACGCTCGACGTCGAAATGCCGCGCATGGACGGGCTCGACTTCCTCGAGAAGCTGATGCGCCTGCGGCCGATGCCGGTCGTGATGGTGTCGTCGCTGACCGAGCGCGGCTCGGAAATCACGCTGCGCGCGCTCGAACTCGGCGCGGTGGATTTCGTCACGAAGCCGCGCGTCGGGATTCGCGACGGGATGCTCGACTACGCGGAAAAGCTCGCCGACAAGATCCGCGCGGCGTCGCGCGCGCGGGTGCGCCAGGCGCCGCAGCCGCAGGCCGCCGCGCGCTCGGCGGACAGCGCCGCGGCCGCGCCGATGATCAACAACCCGCTCGTCAGTACCGAGAAGCTGATCATCATCGGCGCGTCGACGGGCGGCACCGAGGCGATCCGCGAAGTGCTGACGCCGCTGCCGCCGGATGCGCCGGCCGTGCTGATCGCGCAGCACATGCCGCCCGGCTTCACGAAATCGTTCGCGCAGCGGCTGAACGGCCTGTGCCGGATCGCGGTGAAGGAAGCCGAGCACGGCGAGCGCGTGCTGCCGGGCCATGCGTATATCGCGCCGGGCCATGCGCACCTGTTGCTCGCGAGAAGCGGCGCGAACTATATTGCGCAACTGTCGGACGAGCCGCCGGTGAACCGGCACCGCCCGTCGGTCGACGTGCTGTTCCGCTCGGCGGCGACGCACGCGGGCAAGAACGCGATCGGCGTGATCCTCACCGGGATGGGCCGCGACGGCGCGGCCGGCCTGCTGGAAATGAAACGCGCGGGCGCTCACACGTTCGCGCAGGACGAAGCGAGCTGTATCGTGTTCGGGATGCCGCGCGAGGCGATCGCGCTCGGCGGCGCGGACGAGGTCGCACCGCTCGCCGACATGAGCCGCCGCGTGATGGCGCGCCTGGCGACGATGGGCGACCGCGTGCAGCGCGTGTGAATGGAATGTCACGGGGCGCGTGCCACGATACGCGCCTCGACGGAAACGAATCTGGAAAGGAACGACGATGGACAAGAGCATGAAAATCCTGGTGGTGGACGATTTCCCGACGATGCGCCGGATCGTCCGCAACCTGCTCAAGGAACTGGGCTACACGAACGTCGACGAGGCGGAAGACGGCGCGGCCGGCCTCGCGCGGCTGCGCGGCGGCGGCTTCGACTTCGTGATCTCGGACTGGAACATGCCGAACCTCGACGGCCTCGCGATGCTGAAGGAAATCCGCGCGGACGCGACGCTCACGCACCTGCCGGTGCTGATGGTCACGGCCGAGTCGAAGAAGGAGAACATCATCGCGGCCGCCCAGGCCGGCGCGAGCGGCTACGTCGTGAAGCCGTTCACGGCCGCGACGCTCGACGAGAAGCTGAACAAGATCATCGACAAGATGGCCAAGGCCGGGAGCTGAACGTGAACGAGCCGATCCATGCGGCGCTCGCCGGCGCGGCGATCAACGCCGACGGCCATGCCGAAGGCGCCGATTACGCGAGCGACCGGATCCTCGCGCGCATCGGCCACGTCACGCGCACGCTGCGCGATTCGATGCGCGAGCTCGGGCTCGACAAGCATGTCGAGCGCGCGGCGGAAGCCGTGCCCGATGCGCGCGACCGACTGCGCTACGTCGCGACGATGACCGAACAGGCCGCCGAGCGCGTGCTGAATGCGATCGAGATCGCGAAGCCGGTGCAGGAGCGCATCCAGAACGAAGCCGAGGCGCTCGACGCGCGCTGGGCGCAGTGGTATGCCGCGCCGATCGAGCACGCGGAAGTGCGCGAGCTGATGGACGATACGCGCACGTTCCTGCGCACGCTGCCCGAGTCGACGTCGGCGACCCGCGCGCAACTGCTCGAAATCATGCTCGCGCAGGATTTCCAGGACCTGACCGGGCAGGTGATCAAGAAGATCATGGACATGGTCTACCTGATCGAGCAGCAGCTCCTCACCGTGCTCGTCGAGAACATCGCGCCGGAGCGGCGCGAGCAGTTCGCGGCCACCGCGGCCGCGCTCGCGGCCGAACAGATGAGCGCGACCGGTAGCCCCGAATCGCTGCTGAACGGCCCGCAGATCGCGCCGGAAGGCAAATCCGACGTCGTTCAGGACCAGGGGCAGGTCGACGATCTGCTTGCGAGCCTCGGCTTCTGATCCTGCCGCGGCGCATCCGCGCGCCCCATTGCCGGGCGCCCCGTCCCCGCGGGGCCGCCGATGCGCGCATTTCCCTTTCCCGCCTTGTTTTTCCGCCCGCCGCGCTTGCGCGGCGCGGTGTCATCCTGCGTCGAATTGACACTTCGCCACACTCCGCAGGCATACTACGCGTCAGCAGCAACGTAGCGTCTCATTCGTAAGATTCATAAGTTGGCAGGCGGCGCGCGCCGACGGCGGCGCCGTCGGCAACGAAGCCAGTCCCTTGGGGGGGAACGTGAAGCTGAAACGCTTGGGCTGGACCGTCGCGCACGCGACGGCTGCAATGGGTGTGCTGTGGGCCGTCCACGCACACGCGGAACTGGGCGGCGCGCCGATGTCGCCGCCGGCGGACGATCAGGCCGCCACCGTGCGCGCGCTGCAGCGCGCCATGCGCTCGGCGGACGGCGCGCAGGCCAGCACGGCCGCCTATACCATCCGCGAGATCACGCTCGGATCGGGTACCGTCATCCACGAATACACGTCGGCTGCCGGCAGCGTGTTCGGCCTCGCGTGGCGCGGGCCGACGATGCCGGATCTCGCGTCGCTGCTCGGCAGCTATTTCCCGCAGTACACCGCCGGCGTCCAGGCGGCGCACCGGGCGCGCGGCTGGCGCGCGCCGGTGGCGGTCGAGACGAGCGGCCTCGTGATCCGGACGGGCGGCCACATGGGCGCCTTCTCCGGCCAGGCGTGGCTGCCGTCGGCGCTGCCCGCCGGCGTGGCCGGCACCGATATCCAGTGACAGCGGGAGAGCGATCTTGAGCATTCCTCGTACATTCAAGCGCTGGCTCGGCGTGCTGGGCCTCCTGGCCGCGACGGCCGTGCTCGTGACGGCATGCGGCGGCGGCGATGGCGGCGGCGGTTCGGGCAACGGCGGCAATGCCGGCAATACGGGCGGCAACGGCTCGGGCGGGTCCGACGGCAACAGCGGCAACACGGCCGTCGTCACGGTCGGCGCCGGCGCCGCGAACGTGATCAACATCCCGACCATCAGCCTGAAGATCTGCGTGCCGGGCACGTCGAACTGCCAGATCGTCAACAACGTGCTCGTCGATACCGCGTCCTACGGGCTGCGGCTCGTCGGCAGCGCGGTGGCGGGCGTGCACGACAGCCTGCCGCAGGTGACGAGCGGCGGCGCGCCGGTCGCCGAATGCGGCAAGTTCGTGTCGAGCTATACGTGGGGCTCGGTGCGCACCGTCGACCTGTCGATCGGCACCGAGCAGGCGAGCTCGCTGCCCGTGCAGATCATCGGCGACCTCGGCACGACCAACGTACCGAGTTCCTGCACGAACGGCGGCGCGTCGGCCAACTCGACCGGCGCGCTCGGCGCGAACGGGATACTCGGCATCGGGCCGGCGCCGTACGACTGCGGCACGACCTGCGCCACGTCGACTTCGACGAGCAACAACTACTACGCGTGCCCGAACGGCGACAACGCGCGCTGCACGGTCGCGCTCGTGCCGCTGGCGCAGCAGGTGGCGAATCCGGTGCATCGGTTCGCGAACAACGACGGCGTGAGTGTGCAGATGCCGGCCATCTCCGACAACGGGCAGGCAAGCGCGACCGGCACGCTGACGTTCGGCCTGCCGAACCTGAGCGGGAAGACGGTGATGACGTCGACCACGACCGGCGACGTCAGTGCGACGTTCCAGGGGCGCAGCGTGACCGCGTTCTTCGATACCGGCTCGAACGCGTATTTCTTCAACGATTCGACGTCGACGTCGCAACCGTGCACGCGGAATACGGAGTTCTACTGCCCGTCGGCGACGACCACCTATTCGGCCACGCTGAGCGGCCAGAACGGCGCGTCGGGTACCGTGTCGATGCCGGTCGCCAACGCCGATGCGCTGTTCTCGAACTCGTCCACGTTCGCGTTCAACGACATCGGGGGCCCGTTCGGCTCGTCCAGCTGGCTCGACATCGGCATGCCGCACTTCTACGGCAAGACGATCTACTTCGGGATGGACAAGACCGCGAGCGGCGGCCCGCAGCCGTTCGTCGCGTTCTGACGCGGCACGCGGCCGGATGCAGGAGCGAGGGGGCGAGCGATCGCCCCCTTTTTTTCGGCCTCGGCGGGCGCGAGGCTACGGACCGGCGCGCTCCCGGGCGCCGGCATAGCGTCTACGATGTAAGACCGGCACCGGTGCCGGCCCGACATCGAGGAGACAGCGCCATGAACCCGCGTATCCAGCGCATCACGCCGTTCCTGTGGTTCGACCGCGACGCCGAGGCGGCGGCCGGTTTCTACGTATCGGTGTTCGACAACGCGCGCATCGTGCACGTCGCGCGCTACGGCAAGGCCGGCGCGCACGCGTCCGGCAACGCCGAGGGCGCGGTGATGACCGTGGCGTTCGAGCTCGACGGGCAGGCGTTCGTCGCGCTGAACGGCGGCCCCGTGTTCCAGATGACGCCGGCCGTGTCGTTCGTCGTCAACTGCCGCGACCAGGCCGAGATCGACCGTTACTGGGCGCGCCTGTCCGAAGGCGGCGACGAGCGCGCGCAGCAATGCGGCTGGCTGCGGGACCGCTTCGGCGTGTCGTGGCAGGTCGTGCCCGTGCAGATGGCCGAGCTGATGACCGGCGACCCGGCCCGCGCCGAGCGCGTGATGGCGCAGGTGATGACGATGAAGAAGCTCGATCTCGGCGCGCTGCAGCGGGCGGCGGCCGGCTAGGGCCAGCGCAAGCCCGTTGTCGGCGTGAACAGGCCCGGGCCGCTCAAGGCCGGCGGCCGGCCGTTTCGTTCCGATGCGCGACATCGTTGCGTCGAGGCCGATTTCCCGCCTGTCGCGGCCGCCGGTTCACCGTTCCCCCCGCATCGCGCCGCCGCCGTCCCGCTGGCCGCCGCCGCTTCGCCGCTTCGCCGATACGCCGATACGCCGATACGCCGATACGCCGCTTCGCCGCATCGCCGCATCGCCGCATCGCCGCATCGCCGCTTCGCCGACGCGCCGATACGCCGACGCGCCGGCCGGCCCGTTTTCCCGCCGCGCCGCGCGGCGTTCCGCCCCTGCTCCATCCGCGTTCGCGGCGGCTCGCCCGATTCTCCGAAATACCCCCCTTTCCCGGCTTTGCTCGACCGATCGGCGTTTGACGCCTCCATGAATAATCGGTGTCACTGGAAAGCGGCATTCCGCCGTACCCGACTGGAGGCCCCGTGGCAGACGAGAGCGATCTCGACAAGACCGAAGCCGCCACTCCCAGGCGCCGCGAGAAGGCGCGCGAGGAGGGGCAGGTCGCGCGTTCGCGCGAACTGGCTTCGTTCGCACTGCTCGCGGCGGGGTTCTACGGCGCATGGCTGCTCGCGGGCCCGTCGGGCGCGCATCTGCAGGCGATGCTGCGCGGCGCGTTCACGTTCGATCGCGCGACCGCGTTCGACACCCACCGGATGCTGTCGGCGGCCGGCAGCGCGAGCCTCGAAGGCTTCGCCGCGCTGCTGCCGCTTCTTGCACTCACCGGCGTCGCCGCGCTGCTCGCGCCGATGGCGCTCGGCGGCTGGCTGATTTCGCAAAAGACGTTCGAGCTCAAGTTCGACCGCCTGAACCCGATCTCGGGCCTCGGCCGGATCTTCTCGATCCAGGGGCCGATCCAGCTCGGGATGTCGATCGCGAAGACGCTGGTCGTCGGCGGGATCGGCGGCATCGCGATCTGGCGCAGCAAGGACGAACTGCTCGGCCTCGCGACCCAGCCGCTCGGCGCCGCGCTGCCCGATGCGCTGCATCTGGTCGCCGTGTGCTGCGGCACGACGGTCGCCGGGATGCTGGTCGTCGCCGGGCTCGACGTGCCTTACCAACTCTGGCAGTACAACAAGAAGTTGCGCATGACGAAGGAAGAAGTGAAGCGCGAGCATCGCGAGAACGAAGGCGATCCGCACGTGAAGGGGCGAATTCGCCAGCAGCAGCGCGCGATCGCCCGCCGCCGGATGATGGCGGCCGTGCCGAAGGCCGACGTGGTCGTCACGAACCCGACGCACTTCGCGGTCGCGCTGCAATACACGGATGGCGAGATGCGCGCGCCGAAGGTCGTCGCGAAGGGCGTGAACCTCGTCGCCGCGCGCATCCGCGAACTCGCGGCCGAGCACAACGTGCCGCTGCTCGAAGCGCCGCCGCTCGCGCGTGCGCTGTATCACAACGTCGAACTCGAACGCGAGATCCCCGGTTCGCTGTACTCGGCGGTCGCCGAAGTGCTCGCGTGGGTCTACCAGCTCAAGCGCTTCCGTTCGGAAGGCGGCGCGTTCCCGGCGATGCCGGTCGATCTCGACGTGCCGGCCGAACTCGACAAGGGCACGTCGGTCGCCGCCGACGACGAGCGTGAAGAAGCCGAAGACATCCTCGGCAAGCAAGGGAACGCAGCATGAGCACCCCGACCACCGGCCTGTTCGCGAAGCGCCCGAACGTGCTGGCAGGCACGAACCTGCGCGCGCTCGCGGGCCCGATCCTCATCTGCATGATCCTGGGGATGATGATCCTGCCGCTGCCGCCGATGCTGCTGGATCTGCTGTTCACCTTCAACATCGCGCTGTCCGTGATGGTGCTGCTCGTCAGCATGTACACGATGAAGCCGCTCGACTTCGCGGCGTTCCCGAGCGTGCTGCTGTTCTCGACGCTCCTGCGCCTGTCGCTGAACGTCGCGTCCACGCGCGTCGTGCTGCTCGAAGGCCACACCGGCCCCGACGCGGCCGGCCAGGTGATCGAGGCATTCGGCCACTTCCTCGTCGGCGGCAACTTCGCGGTCGGCATCGTCGTGTTCGTGATCCTGATGATCATCAACTTCATGGTGATCACGAAGGGCGCGGGGCGGATCGCCGAAGTGTCCGCGCGCTTCACGCTCGATGCGATGCCCGGCAAGCAGATGGCGATCGACGCGGATCTCAACGCCGGCCTCATCAACGAGGAACAGGCCCGCAAGCGGCGCCTCGCCGTGTCGCAGGAAGCCGAGTTCTACGGGTCGATGGACGGCGCGTCGAAGTTCGTGCGCGGCGACGCGATCGCCGGCCTGATCATCATGGCGATCAACGTGATCGGCGGGCTGATCGTCGGGATGGTGCAGCACGACATGAGCTTCGCCGCGGCCGGCACCAACTACACGCTGCTGACGATCGGCGACGGCCTCGTCGCGCAGATCCCGTCGCTCGTGATCTCGACCGCGGCCGGCGTGATCGTGTCGCGCGTCGCGACCGACGAGGACATCGGCACGCAGATCACCGGCCAGTTGTTCACGAACCCGCGCGTGCTGAACATCACCGGCGCGATCATCGTGCTGATGGGGCTGATCCCGGGGATGCCGCACTTCGCGTTCCTCGCGCTCGGCGGCGGCGCGATCTGGCTGGCGCGCACCCAGACCAAGCGCGCGGCGGCCCGCAAGGCGGCCGGCGACGTGACCGACATCGCACCGCCCGCCGTGCTGCCGGCCGACAGCCACGAAGCGACCTGGGACGACGTGCAGCTGATCGACCCGCTCGGCCTCGAAGTCGGCTACCGGCTGATCCCGCTGGTCGACAAGAACAGCGACGGCGAGCTGCTCAAGCGCATCAAGAGCATCCGCAAGAAATTCGCGCAGGAAATCGGCTTCCTGCCGCCGGTGATCCATATCCGCGACAACCTCGAACTGCGGCCGAACGCGTACCGGATCGCGCTGAAGGGCGTCGAGATCGGCGCGGGCGAAGTGTTCCCGGGCCAGTGGCTCGCGATCAACCCGGGCCAGGTGACGGCCGCGCTGCCGGGCGCCGTCACGCAGGACCCCGCGTTCGGGCTGCCGGCCGTGTGGATCGACGTCGCGCTGCGCGAGCAGGCGCAGGTGTACGGCTACACGGTGGTCGACGCGAGCACGGTGGTCGCGACGCACCTGAACCATCTCGTCGTCCAGCACGCGGCCGAGCTGCTCGGCCGCCAGGAAGTGCAGGCGCTCGTCGAGCGCACCGGCAAGGACGCGCCGTCGCTCGTCGAGGACCTCGTGCCGAAGACGATCTCGCTCACCACGCTGCAGAAGGTGCTGCAGAACCTGCTCGAGGAAGGCGTGCCGATCCGCGACATGCGCACGATTCTCGAGGCCGTGTCCGAGCATGCGGGCCGCGGCGACGCGTTCGAGATCACGGCCGCGGTGCGGCTCTCGCTCGGCCGCGCGATCACGCAGCAGTGGTATCCGGGCAACGGCGAAATGCAGGTGATGGGCCTCGACGCGAACCTGGAGCGCGTGCTGTCGCAGGCGCTCGCCACCGGCGCGAACCCGGGCCTCGAGCCCGGCCTCGCGCACAACCTTCTGACCGGCACGCAGCAAGCGATGCTGCGTCAACAGAATCTCGGGCTGCCGCCGGTGCTGCTGGTGCAGCACGCGCTGCGCGCGATGCTCGCGCGCTTCCTGCGCCGCAGCCTGCCGCAATTGAAAGTGCTGTCGTATGCCGAAGTGCCGGACACACGCACGATCAAAGTCGTTAACGTCATCGGGGGTTCCGCTTGAACATTCGCAAATTCACCGGCGCAACGAGCCGCGACGCACTTCGTCTCGTGCGCGAGGCGCTCGGCGCCGACGCGGTCGTGCTGTCGAACCGCACGCTCGATGACGGCAGTGTCGAAATCGTTGCACTCGCCGATTCGGATCTGGCCGCGGTGGCGCCGCCGGCCGCGCGTCCGCGCGTCGCCCCGTCGCGCGTGCCGGAATCCGTGCCGGCCGCCGCCGTGCCGGGCATCGTGTCGCGCCCGGGCATCGCACCGCGCCCGGCCGTCAATCCGTATGCGGCGGGCGAAGGCGGGCTGCCGGACGTGTTCTCGTCCGTGTTCGGCGCGAGCGCCGACGCGCAAGAGGCGGATGCGCATCGTTCGTCGATCGAGGCTGACGCGCCCGCCGCGGCCGCGCCGTCGATCGCAGCGCCGGCCGCCGGATCGCCGGCCGCCGGATCGCCGGCCGCCACTTCCGAACCCGCACCGTGGCTGGTCGAGCACGCGAAGCGCCTCACGCAGCAGCGCGACGCGCTGATCGCCCGAGCGCAGGCGCCTGCCGAGCCGCAGGCGAGTGTGCCGCAGCCCGCAGCCAGTGCGACGCCGCCCGACTGGGCGCGCGACATCGTGCGCGACGCAGAACGCCGGATGCCGGCAGCCGCGCGGCGCGCCCCCGACACGGGCGCCGCGTACGCCGCCAAGACGGCCGAACGCACGCGCCTGTCGTCCGACGCGGCCGCCGCGGTGGCCGACGCGGTGAAGTCGCGTATCGAGCGGATCGTCAACGACACCGTGATGCAGGAGCTGGGCGAGCTGCGCGGGATGATGCAAGAGCAGTTCGACAGCCTGATGTGGCACGACCGCCAGCGCCGCAGCGCCGTTCACGGCGCGCTGACGAAGCACCTGTTCGCGGCCGGCTTCTCCGCGCAACTGGTGCGGATGCTGGTCGACAACCTGCCGTCCGGCGACGGCGCGCAGACCTTCGAGCAGGCCGCCGAATGGGCGCAGTCGGTGCTCGCGTCGAACCTGCCGGTGCTCGACAGCGAGGACGCGCTGATGGAGCGCGGCGGCGTGTTCGCGCTGATGGGGCCGACGGGCGTCGGCAAGACGACCACCACCGCGAAGCTGGCCGCGCGCTGCGTGATGCGCTTCGGCGCGAGCAAGGTCGCGCTGCTGACCACCGACAGCTACCGGATCGGCGGCCACGAGCAACTGCGCATCTTCGGCAAGATCCTCGGCGTGCCGGTGCATGCGGTGAAGGATGCGGGCGATCTCGCGCTCGCGCTGTCCGAGCTGCGCAACAAGCACATCGTGCTGATCGACACGATCGGCATGAGCCAGCGCGACCGCGCGGTGTCCGACCAGATCGCGATGCTGCACGGCGCGAATGCGCCGGTGCAGCGCCTGCTGCTGCTCAACGCGACGAGCCACGGCGACACGCTGAACGAAGTCGTGCAGGCGTACCGCAGCGCGGGCGACCACCCGGATCTGGCCGGCTGCATCCTCACGAAGCTCGACGAGGCGACCCACCTCGGCGGCGTGCTCGACACGGTGATCCGCTACAAGCTGCCGGTCCACTACGTGTCGACCGGCCAGAAGGTGCCGGAGAACCTGTACGTCGCGTCGACCAAATTCCTGCTGAAGAGCGCGTTCTGTGTGCCGCGCGACGGCTCGCCCTTCGTGCCGCAAGACGAGGACATGCCGACGCTGCTTTCCGCACTGACCGCACGTTCCACCGCCGAGCTGCACGAGGTGCGATTTGGATAAACGGATCATCGATCAGGCCGAAGGGCTGCGGCGCCTGCTCGCCGGGCGCGCGTCGCGCATCGTCGCAGTGACGGGCGGGCCGGCGGGCGTCGGCTGCACGTCCACCGTGGTGAATCTCGCGGCGGCGCTCGCGTCGCTCGGCAAGGACGTGCTCGTCGTCGACGAGCGCGCCGACGTGCATTCGGCCAGCGCGACGCTCGCCGGCGCGTGGCTGCGCGACGGCGAACGCACGCGGGTGGCGGCCGGCTTCGGCCTGTGCGGCGCCGCGCGGCTCGCGCGCGCCGGCTACAGCGACGCGCAACTGAGCGACTTCATCGACGGCCCGGCCGATATCGTCCTCGTCGACGCGCAGCTCGGCGCCGACGGGTCGTTGTCGGCGCTCGCGCGCGAAGCGCACGACGTGCTGGTCGTCACGCGAGTCGCCGCGCAGGCGATCACCGAGGCGTACGCGTGCATGAAGCGGCTGCATTTCGCGCACGCGTTCGCGCAGTTCCGCGTGCTGACCAATCAGGTCGGCAGCCACGCGGACGCGAAGACGGCCTTCGACAACCTCGCGGGCGTCGCGAGCCGCTACCTGACCGTATCGATCGCCGACGCGGGCTGCGTGAGCGCCGATCCGCTCGTCGAGCACGCCCGCGAACTGATGCATGCGGTGGTCGACGCGTTCCCGTCGTCGCCCGCCGCGCGCGATTACCGGCAGATTGCCGCCGACCTGTTGTACTGGCCGATGCGCCCGCGTTCGGGTGCGGGCCGCGCGGTCCACGCCGGCGGCAAGCCGTCGTATGAGGCGGGCGCGGCACACGCCGCGTGAGCGCCACCCGAAGGAGAGAGCCACGATGTACAACGCTCAAGGAAAGATGTCCCAGGCCGACGTGCTCGCGCAATACGCGCCGCTCGTGCGTCGCCTCGGGCTGCAGCTCGTCGCGAAGATGCCGGCGAGCGTCGATCTCGACGACCTGATCCAGGCCGGCATGATCGGCCTGATGGACGCGGCCGGCCGCTACAAGGAAGACCAGGGCGCGCAGTTCGAGACCTACGCGACGCAGCGCATCCGCGGCGCGATGCTCGACGAGCTGCGCAGCAACGACTGGCTGCCGCGCAGCCTGCGCAAGACGTCGCGCGAGGTCGAGCACGCGGTGCACCAGGTCGAGCAGCACCTCGGCCGCTCGGCGAGCGAGACCGAGATCGCGCAGCACCTGAACATGCCGCTCGACGAATACCAGGGGATGCTGCAGGACCTGCACGGCAGCCAGCTCATCTATTACGAGGATTTCGACCGCGCGGCCGACGACGAGCCGTTCCTCGACCGCTATCGCGTCGATCACGCCGATCCGTTGTCGGCGCTGCTCGACGACCACCTGCGCGAGGCGCTCGTCGAGGCGATCGAGCGGCTGCCGGAGCGCGAGAAGCTGCTGATGTCGCTGTACTACGAACGGGGTCTGAATCTGCGCGAGATCGGCGCGGTGCTCGAAGTGAGCGAATCGCGCGTGTGCCAACTGCACAGCCAGGCCGTCGCCCGCCTGCGCGCGCGGCTGCGCGAGCAGGCGTGGGTCGGCGCGGAGTCCTGACCCGAAGAAGTCCCGACCCTTTGCCGACGGCCGCGCGCGCCGGCGCCGCGCGCGTCTCGCGCCTACGCGTCGTCCTTGCGCATTTCGCGCGCCGATTTGCTACAATCCCCTCCGTTTTCCGAGGAGCGTTGCGACGGACCATCCGTGTCCGCCAGGCTCGGAGAGCTTCACCAAGCAGCCGTGCGGCGATTTTTTCGCGCCGGCCCCGCTTCCTGAACGGCGCTCACGTCACCAATCTAGAAACTTTTTAGAAAGGAGGGCGTGATGAACGCCATTATCGATTCCAAGGCTTCCCACGATTACGTCGTCGCCGACATGGCGCTGGCCGGCTGGGGCCGCAAGGAACTCAACATCGCCGAGACCGAAATGCCGGGCCTCGTGCAGATCCGCGACGAATACAAGGCGCAGCAGCCGCTGAAGGGCGCGCGCATCGCCGGTTCGCTGCACATGACGATCCAGACGGGCGTGCTGATCGAGACGCTGAAGGCGCTCGGCGCCGACGTGCGCTGGGCGTCGTGCAACATCTTCTCGACCCAGGATCACGCGGCCGCCGCGATCGTCGAAGCCGGCACGCCGGTGTTCGCGTTCAAGGGCGAATCGCTCGACGAATACTGGGAGTTCTCGCACCGCATCTTCGAATGGCCGAACGGCGAATTCGCGAACATGATCCTGGACGACGGCGGCGACGCAACGCTGCTGCTGATCCTCGGCTCGAAGGCCGAGAAGGACCGTTCGGTGATCGCGAAGCCGACCAACGAGGAAGAAGTCGCGCTGTACAAGTCGATCGCGGCGCACCTCGACGTCGACGCGAATTGGTACTCGAAGCGCCTCGCGCACATCAAGGGCGTGACCGAAGAGACCACGACCGGTGTGCACCGCCTGTACCAGATGGAAAAGGACGGCCGCCTGCCGTTCCCGGCGTTCAACGTGAACGATTCGGTCACGAAGTCGAAGTTCGACAATCTGTACGGCTGCCGTGAATCGCTCGTCGACGGCATCAAGCGCGCGACCGACGTGATGATCGCGGGCAAGGTCGCGGTCGTCGCGGGCTACGGCGACGTGGGCAAGGGCTGCGCGCAGTCGCTGCGCGGCCTGGGCGCGACCGTGTGGGTCACCGAAATCGATCCGATCTGCGCGCTGCAGGCGGCGATGGAAGGCTACCGCGTCGTGACGATGGAATACGCGGCCGACAAGGCCGACATCTTCGTGACGGCGACCGGCAACTACCACGTGATCAACCACGATCACATGAAGGCGATGCGCCACAACGCGATCGTCTGCAACATCGGCCACTTCGACTCGGAAATCGACGTCGCGTCGACGCGCCAGTACCAGTGGGAAAACATCAAGCCGCAGGTCGACCACATCATCTTCCCGGACGGCAAGCGCGTGATCCTGCTGGCCGAAGGCCGCCTCGTGAACCTCGGCTGCGCGACCGGCCACCCGTCGTTCGTGATGTCGAACTCGTTCGCGAACCAGACGCTCGCGCAGATCGAGCTGTTCACGCGCGGCGAGCAGTACGAGAACAAGGTGTACGTGCTGCCGAAGCATCTCGATGAAAAGGTCGCGCGCCTGCACCTGGCGCGCATCGGCGCGAACCTGTCGGTGCTGTCGGACGAGCAGGCTTCGTACATCGGCGTGCAGAAGGACGGCCCGTTCAAGCCGAACCACTACCGCTACTGATGTACTGATGCGCTGCCGTCGCGCCGCGCGCCCGTTGCGGGCGCACGGCGCGGCGGCGCTCACCGATCGTACCGATCGACAACCGAACCGGAGCCCTCCATGAGCGTCATCCTCACCTGGGTCATCAACGCGCTGGCGCTGCTGATCATCACGTACCTCGTGCCGTCGATCCACATCAAGAGCTTCGGCACCGCGCTGATCATCGCGGTCGTGCTCGGGCTGATCAACACGGTGATCCGGCCGGTGCTGATCCTGCTGACGCTGCCCGTCACGATCGTCACGCTCGGGGTGTTCATCCTCGTCGTGAACGCGCTGTGCTTCTGGTTCGCGTCGTCGCTGCTGAAGGGCTTCGAGGTGTCGGGGTTCTGGTCCGCGTTCTTCGGTTCGATCCTGTACAGCATCGTGTCGTGGCTGCTGTCCGCCCTGATCTTCGGCCAGCGCGACATCGGCTGAGGGCTGGCGGGCGCAGGCCCAACCCCATCGAATCATGAAACCGATCGAACTCTCGTTTGAATTCTTCCCGCCGAAGACGGCGGACGGCGTCGAAAAGCTGCGCGCCACGCGCGCGCAGCTGCTGCCCCTGAAGCCGAAATTCGTCTCCGTGACGTTCGGCGCCGGCGGCTCGACGCAGCAGGGCACGCTCGATACCGTGCTCGACATGCAGAAGGACGGCCTCGAGGCCGCGCCGCACCTGTCGTGCATCGGCTCGTCGCGCGACAGCTTGCGCGCAATCCTCGACCAGTACCGCTCGCACGGCATCCGGCACATCGTCGCGCTGCGCGGCGACCTGCCGTCGGGGATGGGCGAGGTCGGCGAGCTGCGCTACGCGTCCGAGCTCGTCAGCTTCATCCGCGCCGAGCATGGCGACTGGTTCCACATCGAAGTCGCCGGCTACCCGGAGTACCACCCGCAATCGCGCTCGCCGAAGGCCGATCTCGAGAATTTCGCGCGCAAGGTGAAAGCCGGCGCGAATTCCGCGATCACGCAGTATTTCTTCAACGCGGACGCGTATTTCCGCTTCGTCGACGATGCGCGCAAGCTGGGGGTGGACGTGCCGATCGTGCCGGGCATCATGCCGATCACGAACTTCTCGCAGCTGATGCGCTTCTCCGAGATGTGCGGCGCCGAAGTGCCGCGCTGGGTCGCGCGCCGGCTCGAGAGCTTCGGCGACGATCGCGAGTCGATCCGCGCGTTCGGCGCGGACGTCGTCACGAGCCTGTGCCAGCGCCTGATCGACGCGGGCGTGCCGGGGCTGCATTTCTACACGCTGAACGCGGCGACCGCCACGCGGACGATCTGCGAACGGCTCGCGATGTAAGCGCCGTCACGCGGTTGCATGCGTGAAAGCCCCGCCGGTTTGCGCCGGCGGGGCTTTTTTATCGTGAAGCGCCGCGCATGCCGCGTGGCGAAAGCCGCTGAATCAGCGCTGCGCCTGCATCAGCGGCGGGCGGCGGTCGAACCACGGCCGCGCCTGTTCGAGCTGCCGCGCGAGCCGGAGCAGCAACGCTTCGTCCGCGTGGCGCGCGGCGAACTGCACGCCGATCGGCAGCCCGCGCGCATTCCAGTACAGCGGCACCGACATCGCCGGCTGGCCGGTCAGGTTGAACAGCTCGGTGCAGCCGGCCCACGCGAACGCCTTCTCCGACGACTTCGCCAGCATCTCCTTCAGCAGCGGCTTCACCGGCAGCGCGGCGACCAGCTTCATCTGCGCGGATTCGAACGGCGTCGGCTGCAGTTCGCCGATCTTCACCGGCGGCCCCGCGAGCGATGCACACAGGATCGCGTCGTAACGCGACACGAGACCGGCGACCTGCACGGTGAGCTGGCGTTGCCATTCGAGCACGTCGGGCAGGCGCGTGCGCGCGAGCCGCCGGCCGACCACGGCCATCGCCCAGGTCGCGGCCTCGAATTCGCCGCGGCGCGGCGAGCGGCCGGTCAGTTCGCGCGCGCCGAGCACCATGTCCTCGGCGATCGTCGCCCACAGCGTGAGGAAGGTTTCGGCCGCGCGCGCATAGTCGATCTGCAGCGTCGCCGGCTCGACGTGATGGCCGAGCGATTCGAGTAGCGCGGCCGCGTCGTCGAGCGCCGCGCGCGTGTCGTCGGCGAGCGCCGGCGCGAGCATCGGATCGACGACGAGGCCGATCCGCAGCGGGCCGGGCGGCGTATCGAGCGCGCCGAGGAAGGTGCCGGGCGCGCCGGGCGGCAGCGTCTGGCCGGTCGTCACGTCGAGCAGCAGCGCACTGTCGCGCACGCTGCGCGACACCGCGTGCTGGACGACGAGTTCGCCGTTCGACGGCAGGTCGACGAGCACCGGGTTGCGGCTCGGCTTCAGGCCGAACAGCCCGCAGCACGATGCCGGAATGCGGATCGAGCCGCCGCCGTCGGACGCATGCGCGAGCGGCACGATGCCGGCCGCGACGGCCGCCGCCGCGCCGCCGCTCGAACCTCCTGGCGTGTGATCGAGATTCCACGGGTTGCGGCACGCGCCGAACAGTGCCGGTTCGGTGTACGGCATCTGGCCGATCTCGGACGTGTTGGTCTTGCCGAATACGTTCAGACCCGCCGCGCGGCTGCGCGCGATCACCGGCGAATCGTCGGCCGGCACGAAGTAGCGGTAGTGCCGGCTGCCCATCGACAGCGGCAGCCCGGCGACCGCCGCGCCGAGATCCTTGACGAGATACGGCACGCCCGCGAACGGCGTAGCGGCGCCCGGTTCGGGCGCGCCCGCCGCACGTTCCCGCGCGGCTTCGTAGTCCTGCAGCACGATCGCGTTGATCGCGCCGTTGACCGCTTCGGCCTGGCCGATCGCGGCGTCGAGCAGTTCGCGCGGGCTGGCCTGGCGGTCGCGCACGAGCGCGGCGAGGCCGATTGCGTCATGCGCGAGATAGTCCGAGTGCATCGCGGTCACCCCCGTTGTGACTCGTGGCGATGGTGCGAGCATAACGCGAGCCCGGCGTGGCGGGCCCGCGGCCGGGCCTTTTTAGAGATGCTCGGCGAGGAAGGTCAGCGTGCGGCCGTGCGCGAGCGCCGCCGCGCGCTGGTTGTACGACGCGCGGTCCGTGCAGTTGAAGCCGTGCTCGGCGCCCGGGTACACGTGGAACGACGCATCGCCGTGGCCGGCGAACGCGGCCTTCACCTGGTCGACGGCGGTGAGCGGAATGCCATGGTCGTTTTCCGCGTAGTGGAACAGGATCGGCTGCGTGATCTGGCCGGCGAGGTCGAGCGCGTTCTGGATGCCGCCGCCGTAATAGGACACCGCCGCGTCGAGCTTGCCGGTTGCGGCCGCGCGGTACGCGAGCTGGCCGCCGAAGCAGTAGCCGATCGCGGCGAGCTTGCCGGCCACTTCGGGGCGGGCGCGCAACGCGTCGGCCGCCGCGCCGATGTCCGCGACCGCGAGACCCACGTCGGTCTTTTTCATCAGCTCGATGCCCTTGTCGCGATCCGCGCCTTCGTAGGTCAGCTCGACGCGCGGCTGCGTGCGCCAGAACACGTCGGGCGCGAGCGCGACGAAGCCGTCGGCCGCGTACTGGTCGGCGACCGCACGGATGTGCGCGTTCACGCCGAAGATCTCCTGGATGATGATGACGGCAGGGCCCTTGCCGCGCTTGGGCAATGCGAGATAGCCGCCGAAGCTGTCGTTACCGGTCGGGATGTCGATCCATTGGGCAGTCACGTTCTGAACTCCTGGCAGGCGGGGTGCGCGAGGCGCCCCGGGGTGAAAAGAGGGCGGCCTAGTGTGCCACCAATCGTCCGGTGCTGCAGTGCACGCGGGCGCTTCTCGCGCAGCGATCGTTTCGATCTCGATTATTCATTTTTCGGCGCCGTGCGGCTTCGATAAAGTCGATGTGTCGGCCTTTACAAAGCGCTTTCGCGCATCGTCATCGAAGGATTCGCCATGTCCGCCCGCTCGTTTTCCACGCCCTTTTCCGAACGCTTCGGCTTGCGTCTGCCGCTCGTGCAGGCGCCGATGGTCGGCGCGACCACGACCGCGATGGTCGCCGCCGCGTCGAATGCCGGTGCGCTCGGCAGCCTCGGCGCCGGCGCGCTTGCGCCCGAGCGTATCGAGGCTGAAGTCGCCGCGATTCGCGCGGCGACCTCTCGCCCGTTCGCGATCAACCTGTTCGTGTTGCCCGACGACGCCGCGCCGGACGCGGCGAGCGTCGCGCGCGCACTCGCGGCGATCGACCCGCTGAATGCCACGCTCGGCCTGCCGCCGGGCACGGCGCCCGCGCGCTACGCGCCCGATTTCCGCACGCAGCTCGATGTGCTCGTCGCGCTGCGCGTGCCGGTCGCGAGCTTCACGTTCGGCGTGCTCGACGCGACCGACGTCGCCCGCCTGAAAGCCGCCGGCACGTATGTGATCGGCACCGCGACGCACGTCGCCGAAGGGCTCGCGTGGCAGGCGGCCGGCGCCGACGCGATCTCCGCGCAGGGCGCCGAGGCCGGCGGCCATCGCGGCACCTTCATCGGTTCCGCCGAGGACGCGCTGATCGGCACGTTCGCGCTCGTCCCGCAGCTCGTCGACGCGACCGGCCTGCCCGTGCTGGCCGCGGGCGGCATCATGGACGGCCGCGGCATCGCGGCCGCACTGGCGCTCGGCGCGCAGGGCGCGCAGCTCGGCACCGCGTTCCTCACGTGCGCGGAAAGCGCGATCGCCGCCGACTGGAAGGCACGCCTGCTCGCGAGCGCCGATACGTCGACGCAGGTCACGCGCGCGATCACCGGCCGTCATGCACGCGGGCTGCGCAACGTGTTGATGGCGCGGCTCGGCGAGCACGTGGCCGACGTCCCGCCGTATCCGGTGCAGAACGCGCTGACCCAGCCGTTGCGCCAGGCCGCCGCGCGCGCGAACGACGGCGACTACCTGTCGCTGTGGGCCGGGCAGGGCGCGCCGCTCGCGCGGCGGCGCGGCGATGCGCTGACGACGTCGCAGCTGGTCGCCGCGCTCGATGCGGAATGGCGTGCATCGGCCGCCTGAACCCCGCTTCAACCGCCGGAATCATTGATATCCGACGACGAAACGCGTGTGCTGTCACGCGCGTTTCATTCAACGATCGCGCGCACAAAATGCCGAATCGAAATGCCCGCGCGAATCGATTGAAACGACCTTTCCAGAGTGTGCTGGAACTAGCGGAAACCCTTATCCGTCGGGGCTTGCAGCGCCATTCGAGTCATCCCTCCAAAGCGCGCATATCGGTAGTGTTACCACTATCCTAAAAAAGTCCCACAAATTAATTTGATCACCTACACTTGCGCGCAAGTACGAGCGGGCGGCTGCTAAAAGCGGCTGTTTTCAAGTGCTTGAGGCCAAGTGCATGAACGATGCAACCGGCGAATCGTCCAGTGATTGAAACACGGGGATGGCAGCGGGGCACCGGGCGATGGCGTTTTTTGGGACCGAACTGGAGACTTACATGAATATCAAGATGCAAAAGCTGTTGCCGATCACCGCGGCAGCGATGCTGTGCGCTGCAGCTGCAAGCAACGCGTCCGCCGATCAAGTCGTCAAGATCGGCCACGTCGCGCCGTTGACGGGCGGCATTGCACACCTGGGCAAGGACAACGAAAACGGTGCACGTCTCGCAGTCGAGGAGATCAACGCGAAGGGCCTCACGATCGGCGGCCAGAAGATCACGCTGCAACTCGACCCGCAGGATGACGCCGCCGACCCGCGGCAGGCGACGCAGGTCGCGCAGAAGCTCGTCGACGACAAGGTCGTCGCGGTGGTCGGCCACCTGAACTCGGGCACGTCGATCCCGGCCTCGAAGATCTACAGCGATGCGGGCATCGTGCAGATCTCGCCGTCGGCGACCAACCCGGCGTACACGCAGCAAGGCTTCAAGACCACGTACCGCGTGGTGGCGACCGATGCGCAGCAGGGCCCGGCACTGGCGAACTACGCGCACTCGAAGGGCATCAAGAGCGTGGCGGTGGTCGACGATTCGACCGCGTACGGCCAGGGTCTCGCGAACGAGTTCGAGAAGAAGGCGAAGGCGCTCGGCCTGAAGGTGATGTCGCATGACGCGACGAACGACAAGGCGGTCGACTTCCGCGCGATTCTGACCAAGATCAAGGGCGAAAACCCGGACGCGATCATGTACGGCGGCATGGACGCCACCGGCGGCCCGTTCGCGAAACAGGCGAAGCAGCTCGGCCTGCGCGCGAAGATCTTCGCGGGCGACGGCGTGTGCACGGAAAAGCTGGCCGACCTGGCCGGCGACGCGACCGACAACATCGTGTGCTCGGAAGCCGGTGCCTCGCTCGAGAAGATGCCGGGCGGCAACGCGTTCAAGGCGAAGTACGAGAAGCGCTTCGGCCAGCCGATCCAGATCTATGCACCGTTCACGTATGACGCCGTGTACATCATCGCCGACGCGATGAAGCGCGCGAACTCGACGGACCCGGCAAAGATCCTCGCGGCGATGCCGGCGACGAAGTACACGGGCGTGATCGGCACGACGACCTTCGACTCGAAGGGCGACCTGCAGCACGGCGTGATCTCGCTGTACAACTACAAGAGCGGCAAGAAGTCGCTGCTCGACGAAGTGAAGATGTAACGCGACGCGCGATCGACAAGCGGTCGACAGGAGGGTGAAAGCGCGCATGCGGCAACGCATGCGCGCTTTCTTTTTGCGCCGGCGTGCGCGGTCGCGCCGTCAGATCTTCAGGTGCGCGAGCACCTTCGGCGCGACCAGTGCGACGAGCGCCGCGCACAGCGCGACGACCGACAGGCCGACCGTCAGGTTCGACGCCTGCGCGACCGCGCCGATCGCGACCGGACCGAACAGCAGTCCGAAATACGCGAGCCCGGCCACGTGCGCGAGCCCTTCGGCCGCGTGGATGCCTTTCACGCGCGCCGCGGCCGCGAACAGCACGGGCATCATGTTGGCCAGCCCGAGGCCCATCAGCGTGAAGCCGGTCAGCACCGCGGCCGAATACGGCAGCAGCAGCGCGCCGATCATTCCCGCGCAGGCGAGCGACGCGCTCGCGAACACGAGCTGCGGCGCGCCGAAGCGGGCGCGCACGGCGTCGCCCGCGAAGCGCGCGATGGCCATCCCGCCCGAGAACGCCGCATACGCGGCACTCGCGAGCGCGGGGCTCGCCGCGACCACGTCACGCATGTAGACCGTCGCCCAGTCGTACATCGCGCCTTCGGCGATCAGCGCGATCAGCGCGATGCCGCCGAGCATCCACAACGCGGGCGAGCGCCAGCGGTTGCCGCCGCCGTGCGCCTGTTCGTGATGCGGCACGTGCGGCAGCACGGCCGGGCTCGCGGCCACGAGCACCGCGGCGCCCACCGCCGCCGCGAGCGCGAGATGCGCGGCCGGCGCCATGCCGGCCGACAGCAGCGCGCCGCCGGCGGCCGCGCCGGCCATCCCGCCGATGCTGAACATCCCGTGCAGCGACGACATGATCGGTTTGCCGAGCGCGATTTCGACCGCGCTGGCCTCGGCATTCATCGCGACGTCGAGCGTCGCCATCGAGAAGCCGAACAGCGCGAGCACCGCGAGCAGCATCCAGTAGTCGGGTACGACGAGGATCAGCGCCGCGCACGCGGACATCACGAGCCCGCCGGCGAGGCACGCGGTGCGCGAGCCGACGCGCGCGATCCAGCGCGCGATGGTCAGCATCGCGACGATCGACCCGCCGGCGACCGCGAACAGCGCGATCGACAGCAGCCCGGGGCTCAGCGCGAACTTGTCGCGCACGGTCGGCACGTGCACGCCCCATGACGCGTACATCATGCCGGCGACGAAGAACAGCGCCATCGACGCCGTGCGCGCACGCTGGCGGGCCGGCAGCGGCAGGACGCGATGCGCGTCGGGCGGCGCGGCGAACGGGGACGACGATTCGGGGGAAGAGGATTGGGACACGGGAAGGCTCGTCAGGAAAATGCACGGGCGCACGCGGCGCCCGTCGGATGGGTCCGATTCTATCGAACCGCTTACGTTCCTGCCGCGCGCTGGCCGTTTGGCCGATGCGCACCGCGCGGCGCCAGCGGGTAACATCGACGCGCATGCGGCATGCCCGACGCGCCGCCTTTCGACCGCAGGAGTCCGCTTGAACATCGATCCCGCCTTCGCCCTGCATCTGCTGCACCGCTGCGCGCTCGGCACGCTCGCCACCCATACGCGCGAGCCGCAGGGCTTTCCGTATCCGACCGTCGTGCCGTTTGCACCCGATGCAAGCCATCGGCCGGTGATCCTGGTGAGCGGCCTGGCCGAGCACACACGCAATCTCGTCGCCGATCCGCGTGCGGGTTTCCTGGTCGTCGATGCAAGCGACGGCGATGTCCTGAACGCCGAGCGCGCGACGCTGCTGGGCCGGTTCGTGCCGCTCGGCGACGATCCGCACGTCACCGCGCGCTACCTGCGCTACGAGCCGGACGCCGCGCGCTATCTCGCGCTCGGCGATTTCGCGTTCTGGGCGCTCGAGATCGAGCGGCTGCGCTATATCGGCGGGTTCGGGCGAATGGGCTGGGTCGACGGCACGCAGCTCGATACGCTGCCGCCGCTCGCGTTCGACGACGAACAGGCGCTGTGGCACGCCTACGACGCGGGCGACGCACACCGCGACGGGCTCCACCTGCTCGGCGTCGATCGCCATGGCGCCGACTGGCGATGCGACGGTCGCCGGGTGCGCACGCCGTTCGAGTCGCCATCGGCCGATACCGGTGCATTGCGCGAGCGGCTGATCGCCTGCGCAAAGGATGTGACGTGACGTCGCGGGTCAGCGATTTGTCCGTTTAGCAAACCGCGTCATGTGGTTTTCGCAAAACTGTCGTCCGATGAAAGCTTTGATTTTTTCGAATGCAGGGTAATTGCGTATGTTGATAGACCTAATAGCCAATCGCTAATGTCCTAATCTCTATGTAGGAGCGTGAAAATTTGAGAAAAGGCCGCGGCCGGTCAAAATGACATGTGCGAATTACAATGGGTCTCGGGATTTTCGTGAATCTCGCTTCTATCAAATCTTTTTTGTGCTAATCTCTGCCTTCGAAAATCCGAGGCACATATATTTCATGGAATGGTGAGCTGGCTGCAGACCGGCGCCATTGGTCAGATAGAAAGGGAAACTATGTCTTCTTACAAGGACCTGCTGGCCCAGCGGGAGAAGCTGGAGAAGCAAATCGAAGAAGCGAAGTCGCGTGAATACGCTGAAGTACTGAATGACGTGAAGCAGAAAATTGCCGACTACGGCTTTTCGCTCGCCGAACTCGGTCTCAGCCGCGCGAAGGCCGGCAAGGTCGGTCGTCCGCGCGCAGGCGTGGCGGCGAAGTACCGCGATCCGGAAACGGGCGCGACGTGGTCGGGTCGTGGCAAGCCGCCGCGCTGGATCGCAGGCAAGAACCGCGAGCAGTTCGCGATTTAAACGTTCGTTTAGGTTGCCCGCTCTTCAAAAGAGCCGCGTGTCCGTCGAGGAGCGCGGCTTTTTTGTTTTTCGGTCACCGGCAGGCTCGTCGGCATCGTCATGAAAATGTAAGCATGTCGTGTGAATGAAAATACGACACGTTCGTATAAGCGATTGATTTAAATGAGAAATTTGTGGGTATTGGATGGGCTTGCGCGGCGGCTTTGATAGAATTGCGTACCACACACCGATATCTCATATTTCATGTCCACGTTTTCCGGCGACGCGCAGAGCGCAGATAAGCACGCAGTTGCGCGCAAGAGCACGCTCGTCAGTATTGTCCTGAATGTCGTGCTTGCGACATTTCAGATTGCCGTCGGCGTGATTGCGCATTCGCAGGCATTGATTGCCGACGGCGTGCATTCGATTTCCGATTTGATCTCGGATTTTGTCGTGCTGGTTGCGAATCGGCATAGCGGCGCATCGCCGGATGCCGACCACAATTACGGCCATAGCCGCTACGAGACGGTCGCGTCGCTGTTTCTCGGCGCGATCCTGATTGCGGTCGGTATCGGCATGCTCTGGCGTGCCGGCGACCGTCTCGTTAATCTCGAAAACATTCCGGCCGTGCATTTTTCCGCGCTGATCGTTGCGCTGACGGTGCTCGTATCGAAGGAAGCGCTGTTTCGCTACATGCTGCGCGAAGCACGGCGCGTGCGCTCGGCGATGCTGGTCGCCAACGCGTGGCATGCGCGTTCGGATGCCGCGTCGTCGCTCGTCGTCGCGATCGGCATCGTCGGCAGCCTGGCCGGCGTGCGATTGCTCGACCCGATCGCGGCGGCCATCGTCGGCTTCATGGTCGCGCGCATGGGCTGGACGTTCGGCTATGACGCGTTGCAGGATCTCTCCGACCGCGCGCTCGATACGGCCGACACGGCCGAGATCCGCGCGCTGCTCGTCGCGACGCCCGGCGTGCGCGACGTGCACGACCTGCGCACGCGCAAGATGGGCGATGCCGCGCTCGTCGATGCGCACATCCTCGTCGATCCGAAGATCTCCGTCTCCGAAGGGCATTACATCGCCGAGACCGCGCGGGTGCGCGTGCTGTCCGACCCGCGCGTGCTCGATGCGTTGATCCACGTCGACCCGGAGAACGACGCGGCGCGCCGGCCCGCGCTCGCGCTGCCGCCGCGCGGCGAGCTCGCGGCGCGGCTCGAGGCCGCGCTCGCGCAGCGCGGGCTGCGCGCGGCGGCGATCAACCTGCATTACCTGAGTACGGGGCTCGAGGTCGACGTGACGCTCGACAGCGATCCGCGCGACACCGATGCGGCGCTGGCCGGCCGGCTGGACATCGATACGCTGAAGCGCGAGTTCGGCGCGCGCCGGATCAGCTTCACGCGCACGTTGCCCGCGCGGACGTGACCGGCAGCGCCAGCCGTCAATCATGAGCGCGGCCCGCCGCAGGGGCGGGCCCGCACGTTACAGCGGCAGTTGCGTGTCGAACTTGATTTCGCGCAGCACGACGCTCGTGCGCACCTGCGACACGGCCGGGATCTTGAAGATGCGTTCGTGCAGGAACACGTCGTAGGCTTTGATGTCCGGCGCGACGATCTTGAGGATGTAATCGGCTTCGCCGGTGGTGCTGTAGCACTCGGTGACTTCCGGACAGGTGGCGATCTCGCGCTCGAACTGCTCGACGCCGCCTTCGTTGTGGCGCGTCAGGTGCACGTGCGCGAGCGCGCAGACGTGCAGGCCGAGCTTCTCGCGATCGAGCAGCGCCGTGTAGCGCTGGATCACGCCCGACTGTTCCATGTCCTTGATGCGGCGCCAGCACGGCGTGCTCGACAGCCCGACCTGGTCGGAGATTTCCTGAACGGAACGGCGCGCGTCGAGCTGCAACAGGCGAAGGATTTTTTGCGAAAAGGAATCGAGCGTCACCTGCGCCTCCATGCGGCAGCTACAACACGCTGAATGTTAGAGGGCCGGGAAAGGAAAGGCAATCTGGCGACGCGCCGTTGAGCGAGATTCGCTAATTTGCTCGCGGATCCGTGGGGTTTTGTCCCGCCCCCGCGCTTTCCGACCGATCGGTATCCGACACGGCCAGGTCCGCCAGCGCGGCTTGCTGCCGGCGCAGGTCGGCGAGCATGTTGCAGAACAGCGCGCCTTGCTCGATCGCGTCGTCGAGCGCGACGTGCGTGTGCGGATGGTCGTCGAACCAGTGCTTCGGAAAGCGCGGCTTGATCGCCTTGCGGTACGGCAGGCCGGTCATCGCGAACGCGAGCGTCTTGATGTCGAGCGCCGACCACGAGAACGGGCAGCGCCCCGCGAAGCGCATCATGTACCAGAACATGAACGTGAAATCGAAGCCGGCCGGCATCGCGACGAACACCGGCTTGCCGGGCAGCGCCTCGACCCATTCGACGTAGGCGACCAGCGCCGCGTCGGGCGCCTGCAGATCGCGCCGGCAGGCGGCCCAGGCTTCCGGCTCGGTCTTCCACCAGGCTTCCTGCACCGGGTGCGCGTGCGCGCCGGGCAGCGTCTCGAGGTTCGCCGAGAACGTCGCGATCAGCTGCTTGTCCTCGGTATAGGCGGCCGACGCGAAGCTCAGCATCGAGTGCGGGCCGGGAATCGGGCCATCGGCCTCGACGTCGGTGCTGACGTAAATTTCCGGGATGGCGGTCTGGTTCATCCGAATACCTTGTCGGACACGAACGGGTTCGTGCGGCGCTCGTCGCCGAACGTCGACACCGGGCCGTGGCCGGGCACGAACGTGACGTCGTCGCCGAGCGGCCACAGCTTTTCCTTGATCGAACGGACGAGATCCTCGTGATTGCCGCGCGGGAAATCGGTCCGGCCGATCGAGCCCGCGAACAGCACGTCGCCGACGATCGCGACGCGATGCGCGCGGCTGAAGAACACGACGTGGCCGGGCGTGTGGCCCGGGCAGTGATAGACCTCGAGCGTCTCGTCGCCGAACTGCACGGTGTCGCCGTCGTTCAGCCACTGGTCGGGTTCGAAGATGTCGGCGGCCGGAAAGCCGAAGCGCTCGCTCTGCATCGGCAGCTTCTCGATCCAGAAACGTTCCTCTTCCTGCGGCCCCTCGATCGGCACGCCGTAGTGCATCGCGAGCGTTTTCGCGCCCGCGCAGTGGTCGATGTGCCCGTGCGTGAGCAGCACCTTCTCGACCTGCACGTTCTGCCGCGCGACTTCCTGTTCGATGCGGTCGAGATCGCCGCCCGGATCGACGACGGCGGCGCGGCCCGTCTTCTCGCAGACGAGCAGCGAGCAGTTCTGCTGGAACGGCGTGACCGGAATGAGCGTGACTTTCATGGGTGCACCGGCGGCTAAAAGGAGCGATTGTACCGGTCGCGCGTACGGGCTGCCGGGCGTGCGATGCATGCTGCGGGGCGCGGATAAGGGCATTCCCGGAGCATGTCGATTGTTACAGCCATAGCGAGAATCAATGGTGCGCCGGGGGTGCTTTTCGAGACAAGGTTTTGATTTATGTATAATGCGCCCCATTGCACGTGAATTTCACGCAATTCGCTGGTGTTTCGGCCCCGTTAAACGAGGCGTTCGATTCACCGTCAAGCATCGGCCGCCGGGGAGTCCGGCGGTGTATCCAGCACCGAACATTCGGTGCTCACGTCTTGTCCGGCCGGGTGCTGCGCGCCCGCCTGCGGCCCTGCTGCCGCGCCGCCGGATGAGGCCTGTGCCGCCGTTCCTGTGCGTTAGTCGTATCGACGCGCGCGAACGTGAAGCCATGTTCGATGGCGGCATGTGGGGTCTGGTCAGGCTGTTGGGGACAGGTTGCGCCAGACGTGAAAGCTAATCAGGACGGTTGCGGCCAGGACGAAGGCCGCGCCCATGCTAGCCGCCTGCTCGCATTCGAGCGGGGCGTGCACGCATTTGCCGTCCGGGCCGCATCTCTGCGTTGTGAAGCAGCGTTGTATCGATGCGGCCCGAACCAGAAGGCGACACGTCGATGAATTTACGTTTTCCGAGCCGATTCGGAACCATTGCATTGTTTTTTGCGCTGACGGGCTGTGCGGTGCCATCCAGCCAGACCACCGGCAGCGTGAACCAGAAGAAGGCCGTCGACAAGACGGCCGCCGCCGCGAAGGCGGACGACGACAAGCAGCCGCTCAGTTTCGATTCCGCGCTGGCATCGATGCCGGCCGCCGACAGCAAGGACGCGAAGAAGTCGTCGCTGGCGGACGCCGAGCCGATCGACGGCAAGGATGTGTCCGAGTTCCGCCAGAGCGGTCGCGCATCGTGGTACGGGCGGGATTTCCACGGCCGCCGCACCGCGAACGGCGAACGCTTCAACATGAACGCGTTCACCGCCGCGCACCGCACGCTGCCGCTGTCGTCGTACATCAAGGTGACGAACGCCTCGACCGGCAAGTGGGTCGTCGTGAAGGTCAACGATCGCGGGCCGTTCAAGCGCGGCCGCGTGCTCGACCTGTCGTATGCGGCGGCCAAGGTGATCGGCCTCGTGCACGCCGGCACGGGCCGCGTGAAGATCGAAGGGCTGTCGCCGCAGGAAGCGCGCGAGGCCCGCGACGAAATGTTCGCGTCGATCTCGGCGAAATAACCCGGCGGATCGTCCGCTCATGCGTAAAGGGCTGCCTTCCGGCAGCCCTTTGTCGTTGTGCGCCCAGCATGGGCGCACTCCTGCGGGTGCAAGTCCCGCCATAAGCTGGTCACAGCGAATGAAGTGAAGCGCAACTGCATGAGGGCGACCGAATGTGGAGAGGAAGCGTGGAGCGTAAATCGTGAGCCGATGGACAAGAACTGCATAGAAGGCGCTGCCGTGCAGGGCGAGCGGGCAACGCACCGCGAAGCTCTCGTGACCAAGGCGAAGCAGCGTAAATGCGGCGGTTGTGCGATGAAGGAGTGCGCTCTTACCTGGGGAGATCTCGCCTTATGCCTGAAAGGGCGACGGCGTCGAGCCGGAGCGAGAAGTCAGCAGAGGCCGTAGTAGTCACAGGACAGGTCGATGAGGCTGAAGCTGGTGACGAAGGGCCGAACGGGAAGGAGTGTCCAGCGTCATGTCGATGCGACAGGCAATGCGTCAGATGCCCGTGCGAGCGGGGCGAGCGGGAAGCACACGCGGTGAAGCTGCGTCTATGCCCGTGAGCGATGAAGGCTGTTGCCCGCGCCATGAATCCGGGGACACGGGGTCATCGCTGCTGATGGCGGCGCTGACGAGGGAGAACCTGAAGCAGGCGTTCAAACGGGTACGGGCCAACAAGGGAGCCGCTGGCGTGGACGGTCTGGATATTGACCAGACGTCGCGCCATCTGGTGACGGCGTGGCCCGCGATCCGTGAACAGTTGCTGAAGGGGACGTACCGGCCCAGTCCGGTACGGCGGGTGACGATCCCGAAACCGGACGGAGGCGAGCGCGAGCTTGGCATCCCGACGGTGACGGACCGGCTGATCCAGCAAGCGTTGCTGCAGGTGCTGCAACCGGTTCTGGACCCTGGCTTCAGCGAGCACAGCTACGGCTTTCGGCCTGGACGGCGTGCGCACGATGCGGTGCTTGCCGCGCAGTCGTACGTGCAGTCGGGTCGGCGAATCGTGGTGGATGTTGATCTGGAGAAGTTCTTCGACCGGGTCAACCACGACATCCTGATCGACCGACTGCAGAAACGTACTGGGGACGCCAGCGTGATCCGGCTGATCCGGGCGTATCTGAACAGCGGCATCATGGATGGCGGCGTGGTTCAGCAGCGCGAACAGGGCACGCCACAGGGCGGGCCGCTATCGCCGTTGCTGGCCAACGTGTTGCTCGATGAGGTGGACAAGGAACTGGAGCGGCGAGGCCACTGCTTCGCGCGCTATGCCGACGATGCGAATGTCTATGTTCGTAGCCGCCGTGCTGGCGAGCGGGTGATGGCGCTGCTGCGTCGTCTGTATGGGCAACTGCGGTTGAAGGTCAACGAGACCAAAAGCGCAGTCGCCAGTGTGTTCGGTCGCAAGTTTCTGGGCTACAGCCTATGGGTAGCGTCCGGCGGTGTCATCAAGCGCAAGGTGGCGGCCAGAGCGCTGCTGGCGTTCAAACGCCGCATTCGTGAACTGACCGGCCGTAGCGGCGGGCGCAGCATGAAGGACGTGGTGGAACGGTTACGGCCCTATGTATTGGGCTGGAAGGCGTACTTCCGGATGGCGCAGACGCCACGAGTCTGGCTGGATCTGGACAAGTGGATGCGTCATCGGCTGCGTGTCATCCAGCTCAAACACTGGCGCCGCGGTCCGACCATCTACCGGGAACTGCGTGCGCTGGGCGCACCGTCCGCTGTGGCGCAACAGGTGGCGGCGAATAGCTGCCGCTGGTGGCGTAACAGCGGCAAGCTCCTGAATAGCGTATTGACCCTCGCGTACTTCGATCGGCTGGGTGTGCCCCGACTCTCATAACCTCAACTTCCCGAACCGCCCGGTGCGGACCCGCATGCCGGGTGGTGTGGCAGGGGTACGGCCTCATGGCCGTCCCCTATGCCGATTCCGCGCGGCGGCGTCGCGCGTCAGTCCTCCTTGCCTTCCTTCAGCACGAGCGCACGCGCATACAGCGTGTTGCGCGATGCGCCCGTCAGCGCGGCCGCGAGCTTCGCCGCACTCTTCACCGGCACCTCTTCCAGCAGCAGCCTGAGCAGCGCGTCGTGCGCGGTATCGTCGGCTTCGCCGCTGGCCGTCGGCGCGCCTTCGACCACCAGCACGAACTCGCCGCGCTGCCGGTTCGCATCGCCGGCGAGCCAGCTCTGTCCTTCGGCCAGGGTGCCCTGGAACAACTGCTCGTGTAGCTTGGTGAGCTCGCGCGCGATCAGCAGCCGGCGCGCGGGGCCGAACGCGTCGGCGAGCGCGGCGACGGTTTCGGCGATCCGGTGCGGCGCTTCGTAGAACACCAGCGCGTACGGGTGCGACACCAGCGCCTGCAGCGCGGTCGCGCGCTGTTTCGCCTTCGGCGGCAGGAAGCCCGCGAACGTGAACGCGCCGGCCCAGTCGCCGGCCACGCTCAGCGCGGTCACGGCCGCGCTCGCGCCAGGCAGCGGAACCACCGTGAAGCCGGCCGCGCGCACGGCGTCGACGAGGCGCGCGCCGGGGTCCGAGATGCCGGGCGTGCCGGCGTCCGACACGTAGGCCACGCGTTCGCCGCCACGCAGCAGTTCGATCACGCGCTGCGCGGCTTCGCGTTCGTTGTGCTCGTGCACGGCGACGAGCGGTTTCGAGATCCCGTAGCGGGCGAGCAGCTGGCCCGTGTTGCGGGTGTCTTCGGCGGCGATGCGGTCGGCGAGGCCGAGCACGTGCAGCGCGCGCAGCGTGATGTCGGCCGTATTGCCGATCGGCGTGGCGACCACGTAGAGCGTGGCGTCCGGGTAGTGCTGCGTATGCGCGAGTTCGAGGAGGGCAGTCATGGCAGGCAATGCACGCAGTCGCGGCACGAACGGAACAAGGACGGCATTGTGCCACGCGGCGCCGGCCCGGCCGGAGGGCGCGCGCGGCCGGCCGCCTTCGGGCGACAACTTTTCCGGCGCGGCGCGATCCAAACCGGTCGGCGCGGCGTTCGAGCAGCGCGCGCGGCAGTTTCTCGAGCGTCATGGCCTCGGATTCGTCGCCGCGAACGTGACGATGCGCGGCGGCGAGCTCGATCTCGTGATGCGCGAGCCCGACGGCATGCTCGTGTTCGTCGAAGTGCGCGCGCGGCGCAGTACCCGGCACGGCGGTGCGGCCGCGAGCGTCGGCTGGCGCAAGCGGCGGCGTCTGGTCGCGGCCGCGCTGCAGTTCTGGTCGCGGCACGGCGCCGGCGCCGCGTGCCGTTTCGATGTCGTCGCGTTCGAGGCCGGCCGGCTTGCGTGGCTGCGCGACGCATTTCGTACCGACGATGCGTAGCCGCGAGCTGTGACGAGATGTAAAGAGTTCTTGCCGGACCCCCGGAGAGGGCGCCGGAGTACGGTAAACTCGCCGCACCCACGATGTCGCGCGAGTGGCGCCACGTTGTGCCACGCGCCCAGTTCACCAGGAATCGATGTCAGTCGAACGTATTCAGCAACAATTCCGCGACAGCGCCGCGCTTCACGCCGAAGCGGCCGACGCGCTGTCGCTGCCGATCGCAGCCGCGGTCGATGCGATGTTCGCCGCGCTGGCGAACGGCAACAAGATCGTCGCGTGCGGTGACGGCCCGTCGGCCGCCGCCGCGCAGTACCTCGCCGCGTCGCTCGTCGGCGGTTTCGAGCGCGAACGTCCGGGCCTGCCCGCGATCGCGCTGGCCACCGACGCGTCGCAGGCCGGTCTCGCGGGCGCGGCGGCGGCCGACCAGTTGTTCGCTCAGCAGGTGCGCGTGCTGGGCCAGACGGGCGACATCCTGCTGGTGCTCGACGCGAGTGGCGCATCGCCGCGCGTGCTCGCGGCGATCGACGAGGCGCATGAGCGCGAGATGACCGTCGTCGCATTGACGGGCGGCAACGGCCACACGGTCGCGGCCGCGCTGTCCGACACCGATATCCCAATCAGCGTGCCCGCCGTTCGCGCGGCGCGCATCCACGAAGTCCATCTGCTGACCATCCACAGCCTGTGCGACGGCATCGACGCGATGCTGCTGGGTGAGGATTGAACGAAGGAGAGCCGTCGATGAATCAAAGCCGCGTCAAACAGACGCTCGTCAGAACCACGCTGCTCGCCGCGCTGACGGCGGGCCTCGCCGTGTCGCTGCAGGGTTGTGTGCTCGGGGTCGTGGGTGCCGCGGCCGGCGGCGGCGCGCTGATCGCGACCGATCGCCGTACGCTCGGCGCGCAGACGGAAGATCGCGAAATCCAGGTCAAGTCGCTCACGCAGATCAACAACGGGCTGCCGGACCAGTCGCACGTGAACGTGACGGTGTTCAACCGCCGCGTGCTGCTGACGGGCGAAGTGCCGAACGATGCGTCGAAGCAGCGCGCCGAGGAACTCGTGCGCGGCATCAACAACGTGAACGGCATCGTCAACGAGCTGTCGGTCGAGCCGGCGTCGTCGCTGTCGTCGCGCGCGAACGACTCGTACCTCGAAGGGCGCGTGAAGTCGGAGCTGATCGCGACGAAGGGCATCTCGGCGAACTACTACAAGGTCGTCAGCGAGCGCGGCAATCTCTACCTGATGGGCCTCGTGACGGTGGACGAAGGCAATCGCGGCGCGGAAGCCGCGAGCCAGGTGCCGGGCGTCGAGAAGGTCGTGAAGGTGTTCCAGTACGTGAAGCCGCAGGACGCGCAGGCGCTGCAGGACGCGTCGCCCGCGAGCGGCGCATCCGCCGCGCAGCCGGCTGCCGCACCGGCGGACAGCGCGACGGTCGGCGCGGTGCCCGACGCATCGGTGCAGTCCGCGCCGCTGCAGCCGCCCGCGCCGATCTCGAATTCGTCGAACGTGCATCCGGGCAATCCGAAGGCGAAGGCGCAATGACGGGCATGCAGATGAAACGATGGATGGTGCAGGGCGCCGCGGCCGCGGCGCTCGTGGCCGGCACGCTGGGCGCCGCGCACGCGGACGTCGGCGACGGCCTGAAAGTCGCGCGCAGCAACGCGTGCATGGGGTGCCACGCGGTCGACCGCAAGCTCGTGGGCCCGTCGTTCAAGGATATCGCCGCGCGCTACAAGTCCGATCCGCAGGCCGTCGCGAAGCTGTCGAAGAAGGTGAAGGATGGCGGCTCGGGTGTGTGGGGCGCGATTCCGATGCCGGCGCATCCGCGGATGAGCGACGCCGACGTCCGGTCGGTGGTCGAATGGGTGCTGGCCGGCGCGCCGTCGAAGTAAGGTTTCGGGGGCGATTCAACCCCCTATTGCCAAGCGCAGAAATGCGTGTGTATGATAGTTGACTGATGGGGCGGTAGCTCAGCTGGGAGAGCGTCGCGTTCGCAATGCGAAGGTCGGGAGTTCGATCCTCCTCCGCTCCACCAACGGAATTCGAAAGGCCTGATCGCAAGATCGGGCTTTTTGTTTTTCCGGGGACCTTGGCCGACGCGCTTGAGATAGGAAGCATATTCATGCTCCAGGTGCAGAGATATGCTTTTCTGACAAGGAGCAAGCTTATGCTTCGTAAACAGCAGAGCCGCCACGTGCCGGCTCTGCAGTAGGCACGACCGTCCGCAGATCAGCCGTACCCGCGCTGCCCTAGGTGACTATCTCGCGCTGCCGGTCAGTATCAGGCCCTTACTAGTGTTGCTGCCGGCGACGGCGTTGCTCGGGCTGGCCATGGACATCGCCGCCGGAACCTTCAAGAAGTATCTGTAAAGGGCACGCGCGGCCCACTGGGCCCGGAGGCCGAAAACCTTGCATTAGTGGCAACCGCCTCCCAGTGCCTCCATGCAATCCCGGAACGATTGGCAGCCCGAGAGAGCCAACGTCCACGCCAGCAGCAACGCCATCCCCATCCATTTCCTGACCATCACGCGACTCCCTCGCTGAAAAGTACGACGTTCGCGGTCGACATCGGTAACCCGACTTCGGCGCTACGCATCCACATACGACGTCTGCTGCGACGGTACTAGGCGCGGCGGTGGCGTACACAGGCAGACACACAGATCATCGCTCAGCGCCGCCTGCCGTCCATCGGGTCCGGTTGTGGAGATACGCGGACCTTCGCACTGGATATGCCCCATGGTCTTGCAGACGGGACACCAGACCGGATCGGTCTCGTACGCCTGCTCGCGCCCGCCGAGCAGGTCGTGCGCGTCGCCGCCCTGAACGACCCCGCCGACCGTCGTCAGGTCACCTTTCACAATATCGTAGCGGCGCATCGTTCGGCTCCGGTCAGACCGCGCCCGGTCGCGCGCGCAGGCTATTCATCAGCGTGTCCCACGTCTGCAGCGCCCCAGCCTCGTTGACCGGCGACGTGGCCTGGTCCGGCGGCAGGTCGTCGCGCGCCGGCGCACCCAGTAGCAGTTCGACGGAGGTATGCGGCTGCGCCATCGTCGCTGGATTCCCCGGCGCGAGCAGGTAGAAGCGATACACTGTGACGTCGCCGTCCTTCAGCGCAAACAGCACTTCCTCGGCGGCCATACCGGCCACTGTCCGCTTGCCTTGTCGCAGGATGCGATAGCTGCCGGGCATGCGATCGAGTGTCGCACGCAACGCGGACAGGCTGCTGGTGAGCGGGTGAGCCTGATCCTCGTCGATCGCGTCGCGCAACTTGATTACCAGCAGCGCCGGCCGGCCCGGCATCAGCGCGAACGACTGGCTGACCTCTTCCGTGTAGGTCGACGGACCCGTGACGATACCGCCATCGAAGCAGAAACCCGATTCCGTCGGTACGTTCCAGTTATCGCGCACCTTGATGCGGCGGTAGATGTCGTTATAGATGCTTTCGGCCTGGTCCAGCACATCCGGACCGATCATGCTGGTCGTATGGACGAGCGTGCGGTCGGCGAACAGATAGCCTTCAGTGTCGAACGGTAATGTCGCCGCCTTCGCCACCGAGTCGTTGAAGACGAAAACCCGCGAATGTGGCACCGGAGAAAACGCTTTTTCCAGCCACGCATGCCCCGTCTTCTCCTTCAGATTGACGGGATTCACACGTTGCTTGGTGCGCAGTTCCGTCTCACGCCTCGCGACCTTGGCGTTATATGTCTCCGCAGGCACGTTGTGCGTCGTGACGAGTCTTTCCCCGCGGTACTTGTAACTCTCATTCGAGATTTCACTCAAAACGGGGCGATCGAACACGAGACGACCGATGCACCACGGACGTACTTTGGACAGCAGCGGATTGTTCATCGTTGGTTCCACGGAAAACGCAAAAGAGCAGGCACACAGGCCCACCAGCAAAAAGAGTATGCGAACGAAGCGCGCCATCATGCCCCTCCCGGCACATCGATGTCCTTCACGATCTGCACCACACTGTAGAGGAGCGCCCAGCGTGTCCAGGGATGCGCGTAACTCTTCATGTGCTCATACCCGGCCTGTACGAACGCCATCCGCACGCCATGGGCCGGATCACCCGGCACATCAGCTTTCAGTCCGCGCGCCTGCGCGTCCGCCGACCACGCTGGCACAGTGCCGTCCCCTCGAATAATGCCGGTCTTGCTCGCCACATGATCCCAGTCGGTGGTGGCGCTCACGTCAGGGATCTTGTTGGTCTTCTGCATCGTGAACGTGATGCTCAGATTGCGCTGCTGCAGCAGCACGCGGATCTCACCCTTGCCTGAATCGTTCAGCAGTTTGGCCGCACGGAGCTCGGATTCCTGCACATCGGCCGGCACGTCGCCTGTCCAGATGGCATTGCCCCACGCCAGCAAATTCTTCGTCAGCTCCCCTTGCTCGACGGTGGGATTGTCCTTGTTGGTAGCATCGGTCGTCGTGCCGGACGCGGGAGATCGTGTGTCCAATCCCCCGTTGCCATACGCGACATACGTGTTGCCGTGGTAATTGTTCGTCAACTGGCTCTGCCGGTTAACCACCTTCTTCAAGGTGTCCTTGTAATGGTTGACCAGAACATTGGCGCCTTTCGCATCCCTGCCCAGTCGCTTTCTCACCAGGTTGGCCGGATCAAGTTGATCTTCCTTGGGCAGCAAACCGTACCAATCGGCGTTGAGATACAGCTCGTTGTAGGCATCACCGTGCTTCGGGAACTGCATAACCATCGTTCCGTCAGGTCGAGCGAAAATCCACCATGCTGCGCCGTTGTTATAGTCCGGCATCGGTGTCAACTCCATCGGCCCCGGGGCGTTCGCCATTACCGCGATGAATTCGTCCGCATCGCGTCCGAGCAGGCTGCCGTTGACGAATCCGTTCATGCCACCTTCGGGACCGCCGCCCGTCTTGTAACGCTTGGCCGCCAGCGGCGCCCCGGTGGCCGGCTGTGCGCCGTGAAACACCCCGTGGATCAAGCCTTCCGCGCCGTGGTTCAACACGGCAAAGCGAGCTACCAGACCACCCATCGAATGCGTCAGGATAATGGCCTTGCCCGTATCGTTCTCGTTGCAGATCTCGGTGATGCCCATGAGCCGCGTCTTCTTCTTGGTCTGCGGATCGGGACAATCGACACCCGTGACCACATCGCGCCCAGAATCGTCGTTCGACTGAAGCCAGTTGTAGCCAATTGCGTAGACACGGTAGCGGAACTTGACGAACCGCTTGAACTCCGGGGATTCCTCGGTGATCGCCTCGCCTTTTCCGTACGCCCCGTATTGCGTCGGCGCGGTGCCGAGCACCGGATGCAGCGCCCACGTCTTGCCCTTCGGATCGGGCTCGCACCAGGCACCTTGCAACTTGCCGCACAGCATGGGATTGTTTAATTGCTGCTCAAGCCACAGCAGCACGGGCTGATAGCTGGTACGGTAGACTGAACCCCAGCCGCGCCGTCGCGCCTCCTTTTCGGTGATCGTCTTGCCATCGCCCACGTTGATCGGCCCGAGCGGCGTCACCGACACATTGAGAGGATCGAAACGGGTCTCGCGCGACGACGCGCTTTGAAACCACCCGACGATGACCGATAACAATCCGCCGAGCATCGCACCGACCGTGTCCATGTTCGGCGCGAAGAAGGCCTCGTTGCCGGTGTCCGCGGCGACGATAGGCGAGCCCATGACGCCGGGAATGAAGATCACCGGGATGATGGGGCGCAGGTCATGCAACGTCTCCTTGGCTCGGGTATCGTCGGGCGGCGTCAGGGTGGCATGGGCGTAGGAGTCACCCCCTTCATCGGTATGCGATGCCAGACGGACGACGTCGTGCTCGGCGTCGTCGTCGCCGAAATCCTGACCCGGCGTGCCCGGGCTGTCAGGTTGATTTTCACTCATGGATGTTCGCCGGTAGAGGTTGCGAGTTGCGGCTAGGACTTTCGGGTGCCCGGTCGCAGCGCGCGGATCATCACGGTTTCGATATCGTTGTTCTTCTGCTCGGTCGTATGGCCCAGTTCGTCGGTGACGCCGCTCAGGCGCGTTCCATCGCCACGAACGATCTCGTACGGATGGTTCTTGAGCGGATCGCCCGTGATGCGGTCGCGCAAGATGTACTTGTCGTTGAACGCCGGCTTCGGAAGGCTGTTCATGTGCTCGGCGACTGAACTAGGCCCCTGCCGGCTGAACGACGCAGACTTGACGGTACGCGCGCCGCGGGTGCCGTCCTCGATGCCTTCGGCGGAAATCCGGATGTACGAGCCACCGCACTTGAGCATCAGTTCGGTCTTGGCGTCGATCACGATGCTGCCGTTGTTGCTCTTGAGCGTCATGCCGAGTTCGGAAAGCAAGCGCAACTGGTCGCTGAGCGCCTGGATGTCGACCGCGCCTTTTCCGGCGATCAGTTTCATGCCGGCACGCTGGACGAAGATACTGATTTTTTCTGCGACGGCCGCCACCAGCGATTTGCCGACCGCCCAGTAGGTATCGTTGCCGCTTACCAGATTTAGGTGCTCGTCGGCCACCAGTTGCGCCGACGCGCGCGTGGTCAGGCCCATGCTTTCCTGGCTCGACCCAAGCATGACGGGCTTCGCGAACGCGTTCGCATTGCCGGTACCGCCGCCAGCCGTGTTGCCGCCATTAGAAACGCCCGCCTTGGTGTGCTGGGTCGCCTTCGCGAACGCGGCGAGGGCCTCACGTCCCGGCTTCAGATCTTCGCCCCTGGCCGTCGCGCTGGCAGAGGACAGCGACTCGACCAGTAGATCGGCGCGTGCCAGGATTTCGCGTGCCTGGCTGGTATCGAGTGGCTGGCCATCGACGCTGGTGGAATGGGTACTGAAGTACAGTCCCTCGCCCGCGTGAATCGCGCCGGCGTTATCGGTACGCAGCGTAAAGCCGCTACCCACATAAGCGCCCCGGGTATTGCCGTTCTGGACGATCTGGTAACCGAGATGCAGGCCGCTCATGCCGTGGCTGCTCATCACGCGCATCCGTGGCTGTCCAGTCGAGTCGTCCATGACTTGCTGGTTGTAGCCGCCTCCGCCGCCATACTCCCGTGACTGATAGCCGGACAGCAGGCCGTTCGAATGCCACTGCGGTTTCGCCGCGCCGTTGTACACGCGATGCAGCGCAATCGGGCGGTCGATGTCGTTGCCGATATGGCCGATCAGGAGCTCCTCACCCGCCCGCGGCATGTGGACACCGCCATAGCCCTCGCCGGTGTCGGACTGCGCGATGCGCACCCAGCACGAGGCGCGCTCGTCACCTTCGTTGAGCCGATCCCAGATGAACAGCACCTTCACCCGGTTCAGTTCATCGGTATAGCATTCCTGGCCTTTTGGGCCTGCCACGATCGCTGATTCCAGCTTCGCTTCAGGCTTGCGATGTTCGAACGGGCTGCGGTACGGCACTGTCGTGCGCTGTGCCTCGATGGTGATCCGGTAAAACCCCGTCGATCCGTCAGCATGGCTCACACCGAACGTCTGGCCGGGGTCGTCGGCACGAGCCAGCGCCAGCGCATGACCTAGGCCGTGGGGAAAATTCGTTTCATGTCCGGAGAGCGGTAGGTTGTTCTCGATGGTCGACTCCACCTCGATGCTCGCGAATTCGTTCTGGTGCGCGGCGTCCTGATCGTGCTCCGGATGTCCGGTCAGCGTGAAGCGCCGCCCCGCATCGATGGCACGCAGACCGCCGATGCCGTGAAAGCGTTTGGCCTGCGACTCCCACTCCTCCATGCGGATTTTCGACAGATGGTCGCCTCGATCCTGTTCCGGATACGTATAGCCACCGGTGTATTCATAGACTTCCGTTTGTGCGGGCAACGCGCCCTGGTTGGCCATTGTCGGCACCGATGTCGCTTTCGGATTGAAGGGTGTCGAAGGATTTTTGTAGTCGAAGGTGCGCGTTGACAACAACACGGATTGCAGCGTGCGGGTCCCTGCCCATTGGGTCAGTGCATTGGCCTCGCTGTGGATGCCCGCACGATAGAACTCAACGGTGGCCGGCGACAGCGGTTCGAGCGTGTCGAGGCGATCGATGATCACAAGCGTATGTGATTTGCCGTCGGCGGCCTGTTGCCAGACACCGTACAGACCTTCTGACTCCAGGAGCCGGTGCACGAAGTTCCAGTCGGTCTCGTCCTGTCGGCAATAGGAACGTGCCGGCAACGGCATCGAGAGCGCAAAGCGGTACATGCCCTTCGCCTGCGGGTGCTCATTGAATACGTCTGCGATGATTTCGTCCGCGGTCTTGTCTTGCCAGTGCCGCTGGTCGCGACGGAACCTCAGGAAGTGCATCCACGAGGAAAAACCGAGCTGATAGCTTGTCAGGCCACCGTCTGCTCCCAGCCGACGGGCCGTATGCACATAGCCGTGATGCGGGCGGTAGGAACCATCGGCCTGCTGAATCCAGAGGGTCACGGCCTGGGAAATCAGCGTTTTGAGTTGAACATCGCTGGACGTGGCGACGCAATCGAGCAGGAAGAGGTAATCGCGGCCGATCCGAGAACGTCCGGTCACGCGGTGAGGCAGCAAGACGTTCTGACCTGCCGGCGTGTCGAGTTTTAGAAGACGGTCCTGCTGCGACAATCCGCCAGTGATTGCCCCGACTATGTCACGCGTGCCCATACCGCCTCTCAGTGGTTTATTTTTACTTCCCGCGAGATTCTACGGTGAAAACCCTCGGATGATTATTAGGATTTGAAAAAATTCAGAGTGAGCAAGTGCGAAGTTTATATTGGGGGCGCATCAATGAATAAACTTCCGCACACAACCCTTGCTTGCGTGACGGATTACAAAGAATTGTTTCCATCCGCTCGGTTCGCGTTTTGCAGAATCCTCTAATTCTTTGCGGTTGGAGTGCCAAGAGGTGCGCCCTATTGCGCGCAAGGATTTGCTCCCTGTCTCAGCGAGATCGGGCCTTTTTGTTTTTCCGCGGGACCTTGGCCGACGCGGCTAGGTCGCCAACTCGTAAATCACCCTGAACGTCGGCACCGCCAACACGGCGAACCCCGCCGTCATGACCGCGAGCACCGCGGTTCTTTTCCGCAGCAGCGCGCAGACGGCAATCGACAGCCCATAGAACGCGCAGGTCAGAATGATGATCCACCACAGCGCCGCATAGCCCGCGCCGCCTTCGAAGTTCGATACGTTCTGCGTGATCCGGGTCGCGACATATCCGGCGACGGTCATGCTCGCGGGCAGGCACAGTACCGAATACAGCACGAAGACGATGATCTGCCGCGGTGTCGGATCGGATGACGTCATGGAGGGCGTTCTTGTTGCGGATGGACGGGGGGGCACCCGACCGTCCGCCACGCGGGCCGATCAAGGCAGCGGGCAGGATGAGGATGCGACCGTTTCCCGCGTTTGGCAACCGCCACCGTCCCGCGACTCCACCCTAAACCTGCCCCAAACTCGGCCGCTTCGGATCATACGTCCACCCCGGCACCAGATAACGCATCGCCACCGCATCGTCGCGCGCCATACCGCCCACCGCGTTGTACAGCGCATGCGCGGCCTCCACCTGCGCGATGTCCAGCTCGATGCCGAGCCCCGGCCGTTCGGGCACGGCGACCTTGCCGCCGACGATCGCGAGCGGCTCGCGCGTGAGCCGCGCGTCGCCTTCCTGCCAGATCCAGTGCGTGTCGATCGCGGTGATCGTGCCGGGCGCGGCCGCCGCCGCATGCGTGAACATCGCGAGCGACACGTCGAAGTGATTGTTCGAGTGCGAACCCCACGTGAGTCCCCAGTCGCGGCACAGCTGCGCGAGCCGCACCGAGCCCTGCATCGTCCAGAAATGCGGATCGGCGAGCGGGATGTCGACTGCCTGCAGCCGCACCGCGTGATCCATCTGCCGCCAGTCGGTCGCGATCATGTTGGTCGCGGTCGGGATTCCCGTCGCGCGGCGGAATTCGGCCATCGCCTCGCGGCCCGAATAGCCGGCTTCCGGCCCGCACGGATCTTCCGCATACGCGAGCAGGTGGCCTTGCCCGCGGCACAGCGCGACGGCCTCGTCGAGCGACCACGCGCCGTTCGGGTCGAGCGTCGTGCGCGCGTCGGGAAAGCGCGCTTTGATCGCCTCGATCGCTTCCATCTCGTCGGCGCCGGCCATCACGCCGCCCTTCAGCTTGAAATCGGCGAAACCGTAGCGCTCGACCGCGGCTTCGGCCTGCCGCGCGATAGCGGTCGGCGTCAGCGCCTCCTCGTTGCGCAGCCGGAACCAGGCGTCCGAAGCCTGCGCCTCGTCGCGATACGGCAGATCGGTGCGGCGCCGGTCGCCGATGTAGAACAAATACGCGAGCATCGGCACCGCATCGCGCTGCTGGCCTTCGCCGAGCAGTGCCGCGACCGGCACGTCGAGGTGCTGGCCGAGCAGGTCGAGCAGCGCGGCTTCGATCGCGGTGATCACGTTGTCGAGCCGCAGGTTGATCTCGTGCGGCTGGCGCAGCACCGCCGCCTCGCCGGCCGACGTCACTTCGTGGCGGATCGTGCGGCCGGTACCGGCGGCCGCGCCGGACAGCGCCGCACGCACCGCGTTGAGCGTCGCGTGGTAGCACCCGATCGACTGGCCGACCACGAGATCCGTCATGCGTTCGAGCGCGTGGCGGATGCCTTCGCCGCCCGGCACTTCGCCGACGCCCGTATGCCCGCTGCTGTCGTCGAGGATCACGAGATTGCGCGTGAAATACGGCGCATGCGCGCCGCACAGGTTGAGCAGCATGCTGTCGCGGCCGGCGACGGGAATCACCTGCATGCGCGTGACGCGCGGGGTGCCGGCACGGCTGGGTTCGGACATCGGTTCGCTCCTGGTTCCGGTGGCGTGCGGGCCGCGGGGTGCGCCGGCGCGGCCCGCGCCGTTCATTGAAGCTCGACGCGGCGGATCTCGCCGACGACGAACAGGTAGCAGATCACGGCGACGAGCGCGTGCGCGACGACATAGACGAGCGCGCCGTTGAACGAGCCGCTGCGGTCGACGATATAGCCGATCGCGATCGGCGTCGTGATGCTGGAAAGGTTGCCGCACGTGTTGAGCAGCGCGCCGCTCAGGCCGGCGATCTGGCGCGGCGCGGTGTCGGCGTTGACGGCCCAGCCGAGCGCGCCGAGCCCCTTGCCGAAGAACGACAGCGCCATGAACACCACGACGATCACGTGCGAATCGGTGTAGTTGCAGATGATCATCGACATCGACAGCAGCATGCCGATCACGATCGGCACCTTGCGCGCGACCGACAGCGACCGGCCTTGCCTGAGCAGCGCATCGGACACGACGCCGCCGAGAATCCCGCCGAGGAAGCCGCACACGGCCGGGATCGACGCGACGAGCCCCGCGTTGAGGATCGACATCCCGCGCGCCTGCACCAGATAGACGGGGAACCACGTGATGAAGAAGTAGGTGAGTGCGTTGATGCAGTACTGCGCGACGTACACGCCGACCAGCATCCGGTTTCTCAGCAGCGCCTTCACGTGGCGCAGCGACGGGCCGCCGTCGCGTCCACTGGTCGACTGGTCGATGTTGACGAGCGCTCCACCTTCGGCGAGGTAGTCGAGTTCCGCGCGGTTGATGGTCGGGTGGTCCTTGGGGTCGTACATCGTGCGGTTCCACACCAGCACGAACGCGAAGCCGAGCACACCCATCACCGCGAACACCGACTGCCAGCCGAACGCGTGCACGAGCCAGCCCATCAGCGGTGCGAACACGACGGTCGCCGCGTACTGCGCGGCGTTGAAGATCGCCGACGCGGTGCCGCGCTCGGGCGCCGGGAACCACGCGGACACGATCCGGCTGTTGGCCGGGAACGACGGCGCTTCGGCCGCGCCGACCAGGAAGCGCAGCCCGAACAGCAGCGCGAACGCGGCCGCTCCGCCGAAGAAGCCGATCCCGTCTTGCAGCAGCGTGAACAGCGACCAGAAGAAGATGCTGAATGCGTAGACGATGCGCGACCCGAAGCGGTCGAGCAGCCAGCCGCCCGGCAATTGCGCGATCACGTACGACCAGCCGAACGCGGAGAAGATGAAGCCCATCTGCACGTGGCTCAGGTGCAGCGCGCGGGCGAGGCTCGGGCCGGCGATCGCGATCGCCGCGCGATCCGCATAGTTGATCGTCGTGACCGCGAACAGGACGGCCAGCACCAGCCAGCGCACGCGGGTGCGCCGGGCCGTTGCCGACGCGGACGCCGGCAGCGCGTGAAGCGGATTCATGACTTGTCTCCTCCGAGGGGCGGAAGGCGCCGTCGTGCGGCAGGCGCGTCGGTGCGCGCGTTGTGTATGTGTTGATGCCGCCGGCGGGAGGCCGGGCACCGGACGCCGAGGCAGGCGGGGCGTCCGGGCCATTCTGTCATGTCGAAATTTGCGCTTTCATGCCAATTGCTGACTTGATCGATTCAGCATTTGAATCGATCCGGCGGGATACGCGGTCACGCGCGCGGCTCGATCGTGCTGCCGCTGCCGCCGCCGTGATGGCGCGCCACGTGCTGCGCGAGAAACTCGACGGCGGCGCGTACGCCGGGCAGCTGGCCGCGCCGGTGCGGCATCAGCAGCGTCGTCGTGACGGTGCCGGCGCACCAGCCGGGCAGCACGCGCACGAGCGCACCGGACGCGAGCGCGGCGCCGGCGATCCAGTCGGGCAGGCACGCGAGGCCGAGGCCGGCCGTCGCGGCCTGTAGCAGCAGCGTCGATTCGTCGGCCTGCAGCCGCAGGCGCGGCGTCACGTCGACGGCATCGCCGGCACGCTGCAGCCGCCACGGCTGCGGGCCCGGGTGGAGCCCGTCGTGCTGCGCGAGATCGGCCGGCGTGTCCGGCGTCCCGGCCCGCGCGAGATAGGCCGGCGCGGCCACGACGACGATCGGCGACGCCGCGAGCGGCCGTTGCACGAGCGCGGAATCGGGCAGCGGCGCGAAATGGCTGCGCACCGCGATGTCGAAGCCTTCCTGCGTGATGTCGACGAGGCGGTCGCTCGCATGAATCTGCAACAGCAGCTTCGGGTGCGCGATCGCCAGCACCGGCAGGCACGGCGCGAGGATGTGCTGCGCGACCGGCACCGAACTCGTGATCCGTACGACGCCGGCCGGCTCGGCGGCCTGCCGCAGCACCGCGTCGCGCGCGCAGTCGGCCTCGATCACGGCGGCGCGCGCATGCTCGAAGAATTCGGCGCCGACCGGCGTGAGCCGGAAGCTGCGCGACGTGCGATGCACGAGCCGCGCGCCGAGCGTGCGTTCCAGCTCGGCCACGCGCTTGCTGACCGTCGATTTCGGCAGGTCGAGCCGGCGCGCGGCCGCCGACATGCCGCCGGCCTCCACCGCCTGCACGAACAGATAGAGGTCGTTCAAATTCACTTTCAGCGTCCACGTGAAGAAACGATGGGTTTCGATTTTAGCGGCTACTGCACCATCGTTCGCCATGGGAGCATGACTGCCCGTTCAACTTCTGTGGAATTCCCCGATGTCCCCGATCCTTCTCTACGGTATTCCCGCCGGCTGCTCGTTCGGCTCGATCGTCGCGCTCGAATGGACCGGCCGCCCGTACCGGCTGTCGCGCATCACGATGCCGGGCGCCGTGACGAGCGACGCGTTCCTCGCGCTGAACCCGGTCGCCGAGACGCCGGCGTTCGTCACCGCAAACGGCGACGTGCTGACCGAAAGCATCGCAATCCTCAGCCATATCGGCGCGCAGGCGCTCGACCGCGGCCTCGCGTTTCGGCAGGGCAGCGCGGATTTCGACCGGCTGAACCGGATGCTGGCATGGCTGAACACGACGTTCTTCAACGCGTTCGGCGCGCTCTGGTACGTGTACGAACACGACACCGAAGGCGCGGAGAAAGCGGCGTTGCAGGCGTACGGCCGCGGCAAGGTGCTGAAGGCGCACCGGCAGCTCGAAGCGCTGCTCGAGCGCGGCGAAGGCCCGTGGCTGCTGGGCGCTCGACGCACGCTGGCCGATGCGTACGTCACGGGAATCGCGCGCTGGGCCGACTATCACGGGGTGTTCGAGCGTGATGCGTTCCCGCGCGTCGCCGCGCTGCGCGCGCGGCTTGCCGACGATGCCGGCGTGCAGTTCGCGCACGCGATCGAGGAGAACCTCCCGCCGCCGGCGTCGTCGGCGTTCGAAGGGCATGTGTCGCTCGACGACGCGCTGGCCAGCGCGCGCGGCATCGTGGCGCCGGCGCGGGCGGTCTGATTGGCAAGCCGGTGGCTCCACAGGACGGAACACGCTGGCGACAATTTTTACCCGGATAATATTGACATCCAATTAATACCCGGATAAAAATAGCGTCATTCCGATTCCAGCCTGCGGGCGACCACGATGACAACCTCCACGTTTCTTCCCTCGTACACGGCCTTCGACGGTCACCGGCGGCTCGCGTCGGGCCCGCTCGCGACGGTCGCGCTCGCGGTCCGGCAGGCTGCCGGCGACGCGATGCCCGGTTCGATCCTGATCTTCGACGACGCGACGGGCCGCTCGATCGACCTCGACCTGCGCGGCACGGCCGACGACATCCGCGCGCGCTATGCGCCGTCGTCGGGCGATGCGTCGGGCGGCGCCGGCGAGCCGGCCGGCGCGGGCGCAGGCGCTGCCGAACAGCGCGGCCGCGGCCGGCCGAAGCTCGGCGTCGTGTCGCGCGAGGTCACGCTGCTGCCGCGTCACTGGGAATGGCTCGGCGCGCAGCCGGGCGGCGCGTCGGTCGCGCTGCGCAAGCTCGTCGAGGACGCGCGGCGCACGCACGCGGCGGCCGACCGGCAGCGCGACGCGCAGGCGCGCGCGTACCACTTCATGTCGGCGATGGCGGGCGACCTGCCCGGTTTCGAGGAAGCCGCGCGGGCGCTGTATGCGAACGATGCGGCGCGGCTGGCCGAGCTGATCGCCGGCTGGCCCGACGACGTGCGCGACCATGCGCTCGCCCTGGCGCGCGGCGATCTGCCGCCGGCCGCCGACGACTGCTGACGGAGTGCCGACGCGATGACCGTATTCGACCTCAACCGCGGCGCGATCGCGCCGGTCGCCGACGAAGTGGACATCGTCGAGCTGCGCGTGACGGGCGCCATTCCGCGCGAACTCGACGGCACGTTGCTGCGCAACGGCCCGAACCCGCCGGGTGGCCGCTTCGAAGGCAACGACATGCTGTCGTGGTGGCCGGAGGCCGCGATGCTGCATGCGATCGCGTTCGACGACGGCCGCGCGTCCGGCTACAGGAACCGCTGGGCGCGCACGCAGCGCTGGGCGGCCGTCCATGCGGCCGGGCAAGTGCCGCATCTGCCCGACACCAATCCGAACGTGAACGTGCTGCAGCACGCGGGCGAACTGCTCGCGCTGGCCGAGGGCGGCGCGCCGCTCGCGATCACCGCCGCGCTCGATTCGTTCGGCGTGCCCGCGCGGCACGCGGGCTTCGACGGCGCGATGACCGCGCATCCGAAGGTCGACCCGGTAACCGGCGAGCTGATTATGTTCCGCGCGGACTGGCGCGCACCGTGGCTGCGCTACGGCGTCGTGGATGCGCAGGGCGTGCCGCGCGTCGATCTCGAGATCGAGCTGGGCGCGCCGTCGATGATGCATGACCTCGCGATCACCGAAACCCGCAGCCTGCTGCTCGACCTGAACGTCGGCTACGACTTCTCGCTGCTGCGGCAGGGCCACCGGATGCCGCTGCGCTGGCACGACGACCGGCCCGCGCGCATCGGCGTGATCCCGCGCCACGGCGGCGAAGTGCGCTGGTTCGGCGTCGAGCCGTGCTTCATCCAGCACGTCGTGAACGCGTACGACTGCGACGCGTCGTGCATCGTGCTCGATGCGGTGCGCTATCCGTCGTTCCTGCGGCTCGACGCGCGCACGGGCCGCTTCGTCGACAACCCGGTCGGCGAGCTGTGGCGCTACGTGATCGATACGGCGAACGGGCTGATCGACGAAGGGCCGCTCGCCGACGGCGGCATCGAGCTGCCGCGCATCAACGAAAGCCGCACCGGGCGCCGCTACCGCTACCTGTATGCGGTCGAGCAGCCGAACAACGCGGAAATGCGCGGCGTGATGCGTTTCGATCACACGCGCGGCACGACGATGCACTACGTGGTGCCGGCCGGCGACCAGAACGGCGAGCCGGTGTTCGTGCCGCGCCCGGGCGGCGCCGACGAGGACGACGGCTGGCTGCTGGTGATGGTTTACCGCGCGGCGACGGACACGAGCGACGTCGTGATCCTCGATGCGCGCGCGATCGACGCGGGGCCGGTCGCGACCGTGCACCTGCCGCGTCGCGTGCCGGCCGGGTTCCACGGCGCGTGGGTGCCGCGCGAACGTCGAGCGTGAGCGGCTGCGCGCGTCACTGCGCGCGCAGCGCGTCGACGATTTTCAGCCGCGCGGCGCGCATCGCCGGCAGGAAGCCGCCGACGAGCCCCATCACGAGCGAGAACACGAGCGTCTTCACGACGATCGCGGGCGTCAGCACGAAGCGGAACGACAGGTCCGAGAAAGTCTGGAAGTTGGTCGTCGAGAACGACGCGAACTGCATCAGCGACGCGCACGCGAGCCCCGCGACGCCGCCGACGAAGCCGAGCAGCAGCGCCTCCAGCAGGAACGCGGCGAGCACGCTGGTGCGCTTGAAGCCGAGCGCGCGCAGCGTGCCGATCTCGGCCACGCGGTTCGCGACCGACGCATACATCGTGATCATCGCGCCGATCATCGCGGCGATCGAGAAGATCGTCGACAGCGTGATGCCGAGGATGTTGATGAAGGTCGACAACGCCTTCGACTGGTCGCCGTAGAAGGTCTGCTCGCGCTTCGCTTCGTCGGTCAGCCGCGGGTCGACGTCGATGTCGGCCTTGAAGCGTGCGAAGCCGTCGGCGCTCGGGATGCGCAGCACCATCGACGAATAGCTGGTGCGCCGGAACGACTGCATCAGCTGGTCGACGTCGCCCCAGATCTCCGAATCGAAGCCGCTGCCGCCCGCATCGAAGATGCCGACGATGGTCCAGTCGCGCTGCGCGAAATGCAGGCGGTCGCCGAGCTGCGTGCCGCTGAAGCCTTTCGCGATCGCGCTGCCGACGACGATCTCCGACGAGCCGGGCGCGAACGGGCGGCCCGCCACGAGCTTTACGTGCGGCCGCAGCGCGAGCCCGGCCGGCGACACGCCGCGAATCACGACGTTCGACGGCTTGCCGGTCGACGTCTTCACGAGCGAGATCAGCACGACGGCTTCCTTCGACACGAGCGGCCGGCCGTCGGGGCCGAGCGCGACGGCCGGGTGCATCTCCAGCGCATTCGCCTGCTGATGGTCGATCGAACTCTGGATCTCGGTCTCGGCGCCCTTGCGGATCACCACCGCGTTGTCGGGTTCGCCGGTCGACACGAGCGTTTTCGTGAGGCCGGCATCGAGCATCTGCACCGTCGCGAACACGAAGATCACGAGCGCCATCCCGCCGGCGGTGAGCGCGGTGGTGAGCCGCCGGGTCCACAGGTTGCGTGCGATGTAGGTGAGCGGGATCGCCATGCGCGCCTCTCTCTACCCGATCGCCCGCAGGCCTTCGACGACGCGCACGCGCGCCGCTTGCCACGCCGGCACGATTGCCGCCGCGAAGCCGACCGCGACCGAAGACGCGGCCTGCAGCATGACCGTCTCGGTCGACACCTTGAACACCGGGAAGATGCCGCCGGCCGCCTGCTTGAACAGGCTGGCCGCGGGCGGCGTCGCGAGAATCCCGAGCCCGCCGCCGGCCACCGCGATCACGACCGATTCGCCGAACACGATCAGCGCGAGGAACCCGGGGCCGAAGCCCAGCGCCTTCAGCGTCGCGTATTCGGCCGTGCGCTCGCGCGCGCTCATCGCCATCGCGTTGGCCATCACGGCCATGATGATCAGGATCACCACGTACGACACCAGGCGGATCGCCGCGATGATCTGGTTCGACATCGCGACGAAGCCGAGCTGGAACGCCTGCTCGGTCTCGGTCAGCGTTTCGGCGAGCGAGTTCTTGAACACCGCGTCGACGTTGCGCGCGATCGACGCGCCGTCGTCGGGGTTAGCGACGCCGAGCACGAACACGCCGACCTGGTCGGCCTGCTTCGGCGTGCGCTTGCGCACCGTCTCGTTCAGGTAGTCCCAGTGGAACACCAGTTGGCGCGTGATCGTCGAATCGTCGCGACCGTCGAGAATGCCCCGCACGACGAAATCCCACGTGCCCGGATAGATCGTGCCCTTCAGCGGGATCACGTCGCCGACCTTGAAGCCGAACTGCGTCGCGAGCTGGCGGCCGACGAGGCAGCCGCGGCGGTCGCGGGCGTAGTCGGCGCGCTGCTGCGCCGGCAGGATGAATTCCGGATACAGGTCGAGATAGTTGTCCGACACCGCGAAGCTCGCGAAGAAGTTCTTCGGGTCGCGATAGATGCCGCCGAACCAGTTCGAGCGCACCACGGCCGTCACGCCGTCCGCCCCGCGGATGCGGTTCTCGTAGCTGACCGGCAGCGGAAACACCAGCGAGATCGCGTTGCGCGTGACGAGCCGGCCGCTGGAGGCGGCCGCCGCGCCCGCGTACCACGCGTCGACGACGGTATGCAGCAGCCCGAACGCGAGCACGGCGATCGTGAGCCCGAGCACGGTCAAGAGCGTGCGCAGCCGGTGCCGCAGCGCGTTGCGCGCGATCAGCTTCAGCACGAACATCGCGCGCGCTCCCGTCGCCGGTCAGCCGGCGTGCCCATCGATCAGCTCCCCTTTTTCCAGATGGACGAGCGAGCGCGCGGCGCCGGCCGCGTGCGCGTCGTGCGTCACCATGATGATCGTCTTGCCGAGCTCGGCATTCATCCGCTGCAGCATCGCGAGCACGTCGGTGGCCGACGCGCGGTCGAGGTCACCCGTCGGCTCGTCGGCGACGATCAGCACCGGATCGGTGATCAGCGCGCGCGCGATCGCGACGCGTTGCTGCTGGCCGCCCGACAGCTCCGACGGGTAATGGCTCGTACGATCGCCGAGATTCACCATGTCGAGCACGAGCTCGACGCGCTCGCGCCGCTCGCGGCGCGACAGATGCGTGAGCATCAGCGGCAGCTCGACGTTCTCGAACGCGGTCAGCACCGGCATCAGGTTGTAGAACTGGAAGATGAAGCCGACGTTCGCCGCGCGCCATTCGGCCAGTTGCGCCTCGGCGAGTTGCGAGATGTCGAGGCCGCCGACCCGCAACTCGCCGCTGTCGGGCCGGTCGATGCCGGCCACGAGGTTCAGCAGCGTGCTCTTGCCGGAACCCGACGGCCCCATCAGCGCGACGAAGTCGCCTTCGCCGATGTCGAGCGTGATGTCGGTCAGCACGGGCACGATCTGGTTGCCGCGCCGGTACGACTTCGCGACGTGGCTGAGCTCGACGAGGGGCGGCGGGGCGTCGTTCACGCGCGTTACTTCTTCGCGACGGTCACGTTCGCGCCGTCCTTCAGCTTCGCGCCCGGCGCGAGCACGACCGTGTCGCCGGGTGTCACGCCGCGCACCGCGACGAGTTCGCCGATCCGCGCGCCCTTCGTCACGGCCACCGCATGCACGGCGTCGTCCTTCACGACGAACACGACCGGCCGGCCGTCGCGCTCGACCACCGCGCTCGCCTGCACGGCGGTCACCGGCTGCCGGTCCTGCGCCGACGCGGGTTTCGACAGGAATGCGATCTTCGCGCTCATGTCGGGCAGCACGCGTTCGTCGCGGTCGACGAAGCGCACCTTCACGAGCACGGTGGCCTTCGAGCGGTCAACGGTCGGCACGATGCGCGACACGCGGCCCGCGAAGCGCAAGTCGGGCAGCGCATCGAGCTGGATCTCGCACGGCTGCTCCGCGCGGATCTTCGCGATGTTCGATTCGGCGACGTCGGCCTCGACCTCGAGCGTTTCCATGTCGGCGATCGTCACGACCGCGCCCTTGCTGTCCGACGCGGACGAGAACGGCGTGATGTTGTCGCCGACGTTCGCATGCTTGGCGAGCACGATGCCGTCGAACGGCGCGCGGATCACCGTCTGGTCGACCGCCACCTGCGCGGCCTGCGCGTTCGCTTCGGCCGACACGATCGCGGCCTGGTCGCTGTCGAGCGTCGCGCGCGCCTTGTTCACGCGCGCCGTGTCGATATCGAGCTGCGCGGCCGGCACCGCGCCCTTCGGCGCGAGCGCGGACGTGCGGCGCAATGCGATCTCGGCGTCCTTCAGTTCGGCCTGCGCGACGCCGAGGTTCGCGCGGGAGACCTGCACCTGCGCGCGCGCTTGGGCGAGCGATGCCTGCACGTCGTTGCTTTCGAGGCGCGCGATGATCTCGTCCTTCTTCACGCGCGTGCCTTCGAGCACGCCGAGCCATTCGACGCGCCCCTGGCCCTTCGATGCGACCGCGGCCTTGCGCTGCGGCACGACGTAGCCGGTCGCATTGAGCTGCGTGTCGTTCTGGTACGGGTAGGCGGATGTGACGGAGGTGGTGTCGACGGTCGGCCGGCCGGTGAGGGCGAGGCCGGCGCCGATCGCGAAGACGATCAGCGCGGCGGCGACTGCGTAGCGGGCCCACCGGCGCCGGCGCGGCACCGGTGCGATCGGACGCCGGTCGATTTTCAGTTTGTCCAGATTGTGGTCGGGCAATTTGAGCGCCTCGAGACGGCGGCGGTCGTGTGACCGGCCGCGATCCGGTTGCCGGGGAAAGGGACGGATGGACGCCAGTATAAGCGTCGCCCCGGCGCCGCGCGAGCCGGTTTGCGGCATCGTGTGGCGGCGGCCCGTCCGGCCCGCCGGCGCCGGCTGCGGCGCCCGCCCCCGGGGAAACCCGAGGATGCAAGCAACGTGTCAACTTGCCGCGAAGGCGGTGCGTTATGGAACCAGTGCGCCAGGTTTTGTCGCGACGGAACGGCGAAAGCCGGCCTCGCGGCCTGGGGCTCCGATGCGAATGCCTCGCATCTCTAATTACCGGTACGTTTGATTTTTTCTCCGCTAAAGGAAGAACAATGAAGAAGACGCTCGCTTCGATCATCGCCGCAGCATTCGCTCTCGCATCGGTTTCGGCATTCGCACAGGCGTCCGCGCCGGCAGCCGACACGTCGGCCGCCGCGCCGGCACCGGCCAAGAAGGACCACAGCAAGCCGAAGCACCAGCTGAAGCACCACGGTTCGAAGAAGGGCCAGGCGAAGGCTGCTGCCGCATCGGCCGCCGGCACCAACGACGCAGGCACGCAGAACTAAGCGGCTCGCCGCCACGGCCGGCGTTGCCGGTCATCGGTCGGCCAACCCCGCATGCTCCGGCATGCGGGGTTTTGTTTTTTCAGGCGCCGGGTTCGCACCGCGCCCGGCCGGCGGCAGGCGCTGCAGCGCGCCGGCATCTGTGTTTAACTCGCGGCTTCACGGAGCGAAGGAGCGGGACATGGATCTCGGGTTTATCGGGCTGGGCGAAATGGGGCAGGCGATCGCGACGAACCTGCTGAAGGCGGGCCACACGGTGCGGGTCTGGAACCGGTCGCGCGAGCGGGCCGAGCCGCTCGCGGCATTCGGCGCGCAGATCGTCGACACGCCGGCCGACGCATTTCGCGGCGACGCCGTGTTCTCGATGCTCGGCGACGATGCGGCCGCGCGCGCGGTGTTCGACGACGCGCTGCTGGCCCAGGCGCCGCGCGGGCTGATCCACGTGAACATGGCGACGGTGTCGGTCGCGCTCGCCGAATCACTCGCGCACGCGCATGCGTCGCGCGGCATCGACTACGTCGCCGCGCCGGTAATGGGGCGGCCCGACGTCGCGGCCGCCGCGCGCCTGACGATCATGGCGGGCGGCCCGGCCGAGGCGATCGACCGCGTGCAGCCGCTGTTCGACGCGATCGGCCAGAAGACCTGGCGCTTCGGCTCGCTGCCGCAGCACGCGAACGTCGCGAAGATCGCCGCCAACTTCACGCTTGCTTCGGCGATCGAGACGCTCGGCGAGGCGTCCGCGCTGCTCGGCGCGCACGGCGTCGCGATGCGCGATTTCCTCGACGTGATCACCAGCAGCGTGTTTCCGGGGCCCGTCTACGAAGGCTACGGCGCGATGATCGCCGAGCGGCGCTACGAGCCCGCGCGCTTCAAGGCGCGGCTCGGGCTGAAGGATGTCCGGCTCGCGCTGGAGGCCGGCGACGCGACGTCGGTGCCGCTGCCGGTGGCGAGCGTCGTGCGCGACAGCCTGCTCGACGCGCTCGCGCACGGCGGTGGCGACCAGGATTTCGCGGTGCTCGGCGAGGTCGCGCTGCGCCGCGCCGGCCGCTGACACGCGACAGAAGCGCGACCCGCACGGCATAATCGGCGGCTCGTTTCCCCCTACATTTGAGGCAGAGGCAGTCATGAACTTGCATACGTGGTGGCTTTTCGTGGCGACGGTGTTCGTCGTGTCGGCGATTCCGGGCCCGAACATGCTGCTCGTGATGACGCACGGCGCGCGGCACGGGCTGCGGCGCTCGTCCGCGACGATGGCCGGTTGCCTGAGCGCGCTGGTGCTGATGCTCGCGGTGTCCGCGGCGGGGCTCGGCGCGGTGCTCGAGGCATGGCCGGCGATGTTCAATACGTTGCGCTTCGCGGGCGCGGCCTACCTGATCTATCTCGGCGTGAAGGCGTGGCGCGCCCGCGTGGACGACGTGCCGGCGGCCGACGTCGACGCCGTGTCGCAAGGCGCATCGGCCTCGCGCGCGGTGTTGTTCCGCAATGGCTTCCTGGTCGCGGGCAGCAACCCGAAGGCGATCCTGTTCGCGGCCGCGCTGCTGCCGCAGTTCATCAACGCGGCCGAGCCGACGCTGCCGCAGTTCGGCATCCTCGTCTTCACGTTTGCGGTGATCGAGGTGAGCTGGTATCTCGTCTACGCGTCGTTCGGCACGCGCATCGGCGCCACGCTGAAGAGCCAGAGCGTGGCGAAGGTGTTCAACCGGCTGACGGGCGGGCTGTTCGTCGGCTTCGGCGCGATGATGGCGCTGGTTCGGCACTGATTCCGGACCAAGCACGCGGTACCGGACGCCCCGTCCCTCGCGAGAGGGCGGGGCGTTCGGCATTTTGGCGCCGATTCATCGTCGCTTCACCGCCGCTGGCATTACGCGCGCCCATGCCCGCTCATGTTTGCTCACGCACCGGGCCGATCCCACGCCGCCGCGCCGGCCCCGCGGCCGGCCATCAGCCCGAACACGGTCGCCGCACCGGCGAACGCGAACCCGACACCACACACCGCGCTCCAGCCGCCCCAGACCCATGCACTGCCCGCGAGCGCCGCACCCAGCGCGCCGCCGACGAAGAACAGCCCGACGAACAGCCCGTTCAGGCGTCCGCGCGCGGCCGGGTTCAGCAGGTTGATCGCGCGGCGGCCGATCGTCTGGTCGACGATGACGCCCGCATCGAGCAGCGCCGCGCCGCCGGCCAGCAGCGCGAGCGCAACGCCGCGATGCGCATGTGCATCGAAGCCGAACCAGCCGGCGCCGGCGACACCGAGCACGACGAGCGCCGCGAGCATCGTGCCGTGCGCGAGCCGTTGCGCGGCCGGGCCGTGGCCGCGATCGCCCGCGCGGCCGGCGAGCGGCGTGACGATCGTGCCGCTCGCGCCGGCGAACGCGAACAGCGCAATGCCGTGCAGGTCGAGCGCGAACGGCGGTTGCGCGAGCCGCAGCCCGACGGCGGTCCAGAACGCGCTGAACGCGGCCATCGCGAGTGCGGCCGACAGCGCATGCCGGCGCAGCACCGGCTCGTCGGCGAGCAGGCGTCCCATCGACGCGAGCAACGCGCGGTAGCTGGCCGTGATCGACGGCGTGCGCGCCGGCAGGCGCAGCGCGAGCACGACGGCGATCGCCGCGTCCGCGAGCGCGGCCAGCAGATAGAACGCCCGCCAGCCGGCCGAGCCCGCGATCAGGCTCGCGAGCGGCCGCGACAGCAGGATGCCGAGCATCAGCCCGCTCATCACGTTGCCGACCGCGCGGCCGCGCTGCGCTTCGGGCGCCATCGACGCGGCCATCGGCACCAGCATCTGGATCACGCTCGACGCGGCGCCGGCCGCGAGCGTTGCAAGCAGGAACACGGTGCCCGACTGCGTGAAGGCGGGCAGCGCGAGCGCGGCCGCGCAGACGGCGAGCGTCGCGACGATCAGGCGGCGGTTCTCGAGCAGGTCGACCAGCGGCACGAGCAATGCGAGCCCGGCCGCGTAGCCGAGTTGCGGCAGCATCGCGACGAGGCCGGCGAGGCCGGGCGGCAGCTGCAGGTCGGCGCTGATCGGGCCGGTCAGCGGCTGCGCGGCGAACAGGTCCATCACGATCACGCCGACCGTCGCGGCGAAGAACAGCGTCATGCCCGTGCTCAGGGCGGGCGGCGCGGCGATGGGGGACGAAACGGGGGCGGAGCAACGGTTGGCGGGGCAGTTCATCGGAAGCCTGGTGAGATCGAAGGAACTCCCATCGTAGGTGCCTGATATTTATGCGACAATTGAAATATGTCTAACATGATTATGCGAGTTTGTTTTGAATACGCGTGATCTCCAGGCGTTCGTCGCGGTCGTCGACTGCGGGTCGATGGTCGCCGCGGCCGCGAAGCTCCACCTGACGCAGCCGGGCCTGACGCGGCGCGTGCAGAACCTCGAAACCTTGCTCGGCGTGCCGCTGCTCGAACGGCAGAGCAAGCCGCTGAAGCCGACCGCGGCCGGACGCGACGTCTACGCGCTCGCGCGCAACGTGCTTGGCGCCGTCGACGAGTTGATGGCGGCGGGCGCGCCGGACAGCGAGCCGTCGGGCGAGTTGCGCATCGGCGTGCCGCCGTTCCTGTCGGAGCTCGCGCTGGAGCGGCCGATCGACCGGCTGCGCGATGCGTTTCCGCGCCTCACGCTGCGCGTGACGGCCGGCTGGTCGCCGGCGCTGGTGCAGGGCATCGAACGCGACGCGCTCGACGTCGCGACCGTGATGGTGCCGGCGAGCGCGGCGCTGCCGGACACGTTGACGGCGACGCTGCTCGCCACGCAACCGACGGTGCTCGTCGCCGCGCGCGATTTCCCGCTGCCGGATGGCCCGCTGTCGCTCGATACACTGTCGGGTTTTCCGTGGGTGCTGAGCCAGGACGGCTGCGGAATGCGTTCGGCGCTGAGCCGCGCGCTCGGCGTGGCCGGGCTGCCGTTCGACGTCGCGGTCGAGGCATTCGGCTCGGAGTTGCAGTTGTCGCTCGTGGCGCGCGGCGCGGGCATCGGCATCGCGGCCCCGAACGCGCTGGCGCGCAGCGCGCATCGCGAGGCGCTGCGGGTGGTGGAAACGGCGGGGCTGGAAACGCGGATCAACGTGTGGATCGTGCACGGCACGTTGCCGGGCCGGCTGGCGCGGCCGATCGCGCTGCTGCGCGACGCGCTGGGCGAGGTGCTGGAGCGGGAGAATGGAAAAGGGTCAGGCGCCGTCACGACGGACTAGAGGCCGCGTTCGAGGGAAAATCCTTATTTTCTCTACGGAAATGTTGCATTGCGGAAACCGATTCGCTATGATTGGAACTGTCTCCTCCATGTCTCCTCTGATATGGATTCAGCCCGCCACTTAGGCGGGCTTTTTTTTGCCTGCGATTTTGTCGCGGCCTTCCATTCGCCGGCTGTCGCCGCGCTCAGAACTTGTACGTCATCCCGACGTAGCTGATGATCGGGTCCGCCTTCAGGTCCGATTTCGACTCGGCGAGCACCGAGCCGTCCGCCGCCTTGATCGTCACCGTCGACGTCGTCTTCAGCGGGATATAGGTCACCGACGCGATCAGCCCGAAGTGTTCCGTCAGGTTGTACTGCAGGCCCGCGTTGAACACCGGCTGCCACGACGACGACGCCTTCGCTTCCACCGAGGTCGTGCCCGGCTTGCCCGCGCCCGCCGCGAGGATCGCGCCGAGGTTGTCCTGCGTCTGCTTGATGAAGTTCGTGTTGAGCTGCAGGTCGCTGAACCAGTTGTACGACACGCCGAGACCGAGGAACGGCCGGAACTTCGCGGTGGCCTGCCCGAAGTAATACTGCAGGATCACCGCCGGGCTCCACTGCCGCACGCTCTTCACGATCGGGTTGACCGACCCCAGCCCGATGTTCTGCGTGCCGAGCGCGCCGGCAGGACCCGGCGGCTTGATCGTGCCCTGGCCCGACACCTTGAACACCGGCGGCACGCCGGCCACCGACGTCACCGCGATATGGTCGGTCAGGAAGTGGCTGACCGTCAGGCCGACGGTGTCGGCGCCGCTCGTGTGCAGCCCGGTGCCCGCCGACGTGAACGACGGCGGCAGCCGCAGCGGCGTGTTGATCGGCGTCGGCGCGACGTTGGTCGTCATCGGCGTGCTGCTCTGCTGCGGCATGATGTGGAACCAGCCCAGCGTGACGACGTTGCTGCCGGCGCTCTGCGCGTGCGCCGCGAGCGGCGCCACGGCGGCGGCGCCGGCCGCCGCGCAGAGAAGGGTTTTCTTCATCACGGCTTTCCCCTCCGCTTACTGGACGAATGCGCCGATCGTGAAATACGGCGTCGATCCGGCGTTGTCGAGGAAACCGAACACGCCACCCGAGAAGATGAACTTGCCGGTCGGCGACGTGCTGCCCGAACCCGTGTGGATCGTCGTGACCGTGCCCGGCACCTTCTGCGTGTAGTCGAGGTCGAGCGCGGTCGCGAGCGACGCCTGCGACGGCTGGAACGGATCGAGCAGCGTGGCCTGCTTGTCGATCAGCGCGGTGGTCCGGTAATCGAACTGGCTGTCGACGCCGATGTACTCGCCGTTCTGCGAGCCGGCCGCGACGGCCGTCTGCGGCGCGAGGATCGAGATGCTCGATTCGTCGTCGGCGGTCAGGCCCGGCACGCCGTTGCTGTCCGGCGTCGGGTTCGGGTTCGCGACCCCCGTGCGCACGAGGATCGGCACGAGCTGGTTACGCAGCTTGCCGACGATCATGAAGCCCTTGCCCTGCGGCGTGGCCGACAGCGTCGGCTTCAACTGGCTCGCGTAGTTGTTCGACTGGAACGCGCCGCTGCCGTCGGCCGACTGCACGAAGTTCGTGCCCTGCTGCGCGCACGCGCCGCCGGCGAACTGGCCGGTCGTGTCGCACTTGGTCCACGTGCCGTCCGCGTTGATCGTCACCTTCGCGTCGATCGACGCCGGCCCGAATTTCTGCGACGGCACTTCGCCGAAGCCGATGTGGCTGTACGTGCCCGCGACCTTCGTGATGTCGGTTTCGATCGACGAGAAGCCGATGAACGGGTAGTACGGGAATTTCGTGTCGGGCACCGCGGCCTGGCCGAGCACGCCGTCGAACTGGATCTCCTTGCCGGGAATCGTGCCGCCGGCGACGCCGAAGCCGACGAAGATGCGCGCCGGACGCGACGCGTCGAGGCTCGCGCCGTTCAGGCGGAATGCGCACTGGTTCAGCTTGTTGGTCGGCAGCAGCGTTTCCTGCGTGAGCGTGCCGCTGTCGACGGTGCCCGCGCGGGTCGGCGTGACGGTGCCGGTCTTTTGCGGCACCGCCGATTCGACATAGGTGACCTGCCAGGTCATCTTGGTCGTGTCGAGCTGGACCTTCGCGAGTTCGCCGCTGCCCGCGCCGCCCGTGAACACGGTGTTGTAGTCGAGCGTGGCGGGGCAAAGCCGGTCTTCGACGAGTGGGGGCGGATTGTCGCTGCCGCCGCCGCATGCGGAAAGAAGGGGGGCGGCAAGGGCCGCCGCCAGAATGAGGTTGCGCTTCATGTTGCTCCTCCAGATTTGTCTTTGTGCGGCGGCCAGCTCCCTGTCGGCCGCTTCTGTTGGTCGTGCTCGTCCTGCCTGCGCCGTGCCGAGCGCCTTCGTGCCTTCCCTGCCATCCACGGCGGCAGGCCGGCCGCCGCGTCCTCGATCGCTACTTGCTGATCTGCGCGCCCACGCCGAAGTACGGGGTCGACGACGTCGTTGAATTCGCCGACGTCGACGTGACGCCGCCGTTCACCGTGCCCTGGATCAGCGCCGCATACAGGCCGCCCGTCGCGATCACCACGCCCGATGCGGACGGGTAGCTCGCGCCGCTCGGCGGGGTGGTCTTCGCGTTCAGCAGGCCCGGCGTCGCCTGGCCGTAGTCGAGCGTGAAGCCGTCTTCCTCGGCTTGCGTGGACGGGTTGATGAACGACGCGTTGCCGCCGCGGATCAGCGCGGCCGTGTACTTGAAGTTCGAGTCCGCGCCCGCGTAGCCGCCGTCGATCGTGCCCGACGTGACGGCCGTCGCCGCGCCGAGCACCGCGATGCCCGATTCGTCGTCGACCTGCGCGTCGAGGTGCAGCGGCGGCGTGCCGAGGTTCACGTTGCCCGTGCGCACGATCACCGGCACCGTCGCGCCGTTGAGCTGGCCGATCACCATGTGCGCGGTCGCCGACTTGCCGGTCGCGCCGACGATCGGCAGTTGCGTCTGCGCCAGCGTCTGCGGCGCCTTGGTGCTGTCGAAGTAGCCGCCGTTCGCGCTCGTCTTCCACGGATCGCCGGTGGTCTGGCAGCCGCCCGATCCGCTCGACGTGCACGCGCCGTTCGCGTCGAACGTCTCGCTCGAGTTCGAGCCCTTCGTCGCGTAGTTGCCCGACGGCACGAGGTGGTAGAGCAGCGCGTTGTACGTGCCCGGCAGCTTCGAGAGGTCGGTCGTCGTGTTCGCGAAGCCGAGGAACGGATAGAAGTCGAAGTGACGGTTCGGCACCTGGCCGACGTTCTGCACGACGCCCGGGATGATCGTCAGCCCGTCGTACTGGATCGTCGCGCCGGGAATGCCGCCGCCCGCGACGCCCATGCCGACCAGCAGCATCGGCGGGTTCGCCTGGTTGAAGTCGGCGGCCGTCGAATAGGTCGAGCCGTCCGGCGCGGGGCCGGTGCCCGGCGTGAGGACGAACGCGCAGCGCGTCTGCTCGGCGGTCGGCAGCGTGCCGGTCGGCGGGTGGATGACCTTGCCGGTGATGGTCGTGCCGACGCGGCTCGGCGTGACGGTGCCGGTCTTCAGCGGAATCGGGGATTCGAGCCACTTGAGCGTGTACGTCATCGCGACCGCGTCGATGTTGACGCTGACGATCTCGCCGCTCCCCGCGCCGCCGAGATACGTGCTCTTCACGATATCCGCGTTGGCCGGGCACAGTGCGCCGTTGATGGGCTGCGAAGGCGGCTGCCCTTGCGTGCCGCAACTCGAGCCGGAACATTGGGGCGCATTGATCGGCGCGAGCGCGCCGCCGGAGTCCCCCCCACCACATGCAACCAGGAAAGGGGCAATGGCAAAGGCCGTTGCCACCCCCTTCGATAAGGCGTGCGACATGCCGCTGTCTCCAATCGTTTAATTGTGCGAGCTAATGTCGCTGCCTGGGTTTTTGCTGTCAATTGATGAACCCGTCTAAAAAAGGCGATTGAAACGGGGGCTGCGATTTGAATCCTTGCCCGATAAGGCAATGAGTAAGAATTTAAACGCGAAACAGGCTGTCGAAAGCTGCCGGAGTGGGGGATGTGCGACGCCCGGCACGCTCTCGCAGCGCCTTCCTGCGTATAACGGCAGTGTTTAAATCGACGGGTATCCGGTTTATCCCTATTCGGGATTGACTGGATGAGGAGGGGCTGGATTAATTCACTTGTAATCGCGCAATGGAAAGCTTGTAAATATTTGTAAAGGCGCGATCCGGTGTTTTTATATATTGCCTGATACGGGTAAATAAAAAGCCGGCCAGTGGCCGGCTTTGCATGGCATGCGATGCTGAATCAGCGTTTGAGGCCCGCGTCCTCGGCCGCGCCGATGTTGAGGTTCATGCACTGGATCGCGGCGCCCGACGCGCCCTTGCCGAGGTTGTCGAGGCGCGCGACGGTGACGAAGCGCTCCGCGTTGCCGAACACGAACAGGTCGACGCGGTTCGTGTCGTTGTTCGCCTGCACGTCGAAGAAGCCGCCGTCGAGGTTGGCTTCCGCGTCGAACGGTGCGACGCGCACGAACGCCTCGTCCGCGTAGTACTCGGCGAACACGCGCTGCACGTCCTGCGGCGTCGCGCGCTTCGCGAGCTGCCCGGGCGTGAAGTAGGTCGTCACCGCGAGGCCCTTCAGGAACGGGCCGACGATCGGCGTGAAGATCGGCGCGTTCGCGAGGCCCGTGTGCGCGGCCATTTCCGGCAGGTGCTTGTGCGCGAGGCCGAGCGCATAGGGGCGCGGGCTCGCGAGCTTGCCGCCCGGCGCGGCGCTTTCGTACTCGGCGATCATCGACTTGCCGCCGCCGCTGTAGCCGGTGATCGAGTAGCTGTGCGCGGCGAACGTCGGCGCGACGATGCCCGCATCGACGAGCGGACGCATCGCGAGCACGAATGCCGATGCGTGGCAGCCGGGCACCGCGATGCGCTTCGACGTACGAATCTTCTCGCGCTGCGCGCGGGTCAGCTCCGGCAGGCCGTACGCCCAGTCGGCATTCGTGCGGAACGCGGTGCTCGCGTCGATCAGCGTGGTGTTCGGGTTCTCGACGAGCGACGCGGATTCGCGCGACGCGACGTCCGGCAGGCACAGGAACGTGACGTCCGACGCGTTGATCAGGCGGCGGCGCTCGTCGATGTCCTTGCGCTTCGCTTCATCGATGCGCAGGATCTCGATGTCGCTGCGTGCCGACAGATATTCGAAGATCTTGAGGCCGGTCGTGCCTTCCTGGCCGTCGACAAAAACTTTGGTGCTCATTTCGCTCTCACTGAATGAAACGGGAGCCGCGGCGCCCTGAAACCGCCATTTTAAGACGTCATCCGGCGGCACTGCACCGCGCGGGGCGAAAAAAGACGGCCCGCGGGCCGTCCTGGTGTCCGTTTGACGCGGCCGGCGTGCTGTTGCCGCGCGAACGGCGGCGCGAGCGAACGGCCGGCCGGGTGGTGCTTCAGCGGCCGCCGGCCACCCAGCGCGCGGTCGCCGCGGCGACGCGTTGGCCGAATGCCTTCGCGGTGTCGAGGTCGCCGGGCAACGGGCCTTCGTCGGGCGTGGCGTCCGCCGGCGACTGCGCGAGCAGGCCCGTGAAGCCGCCGACGTAGTTGATGTCGTTGCGCGTGGCCGCCTTCGAGTTGGCCGGCATCATGCCCGTGCCGACCCACACCATCCCATGTTGCATCGCCAGCGTGACGAAATACTGAATCGTCGAGAACTTGTCGCCGTTCATCGTCGCGGAGTTCGTGAAGCCCGCGGCGATCTTGTCCTTCCATTTCTGCGTAAACCACGGTTTCGACGTGGCATCGGCGAACTGCTTGAACTGCGCGGACGGGCCGCCCATGTAGGTCGGTGCGCCGAAGACGATTGCGTCCGCCGCGTCGAGCGCGGCCCAGCCCGCGTCGTCGAGCTCGCCGACGGCGATGAGGCGTGCGGTGGCGCCGGCATCCTGCGCACCCGCGTGCACGGCTTCGGCCAGTTTCTGCGTGTGACCGTAGCCGCTGTGATAGACGATGACGATGTTCGACATGAAGCGTTCTCCGGAAAGGGACGGGAACGGCGGACCGCAGGCTCGCCGCGTCACGCGCCGTACTCGGGCGGCGCGCCGGATGCGCGGCGGGATGCCGCGACCGGTGCAACCGAGTCTAGCAAGCCGAAATGACGGGAAAAATGTGCGCAGGCAGCGCACAGAAATTCGCGGGCGCGGGCAATCGCGACCCGCAACGGGCGGCAAGACGCGGTCACTGCCCGTAAGTGACCGTGAGTTGCGCGGTGCCGATCGCGAGCGTGCCGATCTCGTGCTCGAACATCGGCGCGGGGCGGCCCTGCGAGACGCGCAGGTCGGTGCCTTTCAGCGCGTAGACGGTGATCACGTAGCGATGCGGCTTGCCGGGCGGCGGGCACGGGCCGCCGTAGCCGTCGAGCCCGAAGTCGTTGCGCGCCTCGCTCGCGCCGAGGCGGCGCAGGAAGCCGGAGGCGCTCGCGTCGGCCGGCAGGCTCGTGACGGTCGCCGGGATGCCCGCGACGGCCCAGTGCCACCAGCCGTGCCCGGGCGCGTCGGGATCGAAGATCGTGACCGCATAGCCGCGCGTGCCGGGCGGCGGGTTGTGCCATGCGAGTTGCGGCGAGCGGTTCGCGCCCTTGCAGTCGCCGCGGTCGAACACGTTCGCGAGCCGCACGCGCGCGCCGGGCGTCAGGTCGTCGCTCGTCACGGTGAACGGGCCTTCGGCACGCGCGGGCAGCGCCGCGAAAACGGCGGCGCACAGGAGGGTGGAGAGAAGAAACGGAGAAGGGCGACCCGATGGCGCAGGCGGAGTGATCCGGCGATCCACACGCATATGGCGCTTCTCCCGTCACGTGGGCCGGGCCGAACCGCCCGGCATTGTTGGCGTTGTATGTTGCCCGCAGCGCTGAGGGCGGCGATGGATCAAGTCTAGCATTAGGGTTCGATGAGCGACGCCCGCCGTCGCGCGTGATTGCGATCGGTCGGCGCGCCGGTCGACGGACGAAAAAAAACCGCCTGCGATCAAGCAGGCGGTTTTCCTGGCCAGTGCGCCGGCACGCGTGCCGGCGTGGCGTCATTCCTTCGGGGCCGTCGCGCCGCCGTGCGCGGCCGACCATTCGGCCGGTGCGTGCAGGAATTTCTCGACTTCGTCGAGCGTCTTCGTCTCGAAGTAGCCGGACGCCTTCGCGACGCGCAGCACGTCCCACCACGTCGCGAGCGCGTGCAGGTCGACGTCGATGTCCTTCAGGACCGACACGCTTTCCTTGAAGATGTCGTAGTGGAACAGCACGAAGCAGTGGTTCACCGTCGCGCCCGCGGTGCGCAGCGCGTTGACGAAGTTGATCTTGCTGCGGCTGTCGGTGGTCAGGTCTTCCACCAGCAGCACGCGCGAGCCTTCTTCCAGATGGCCTTCGATCTGCGCGTTGCGGCCGAAACCCTTCGGCTTTTTACGCACGTACTGCATCGGCACCATCATCCGGTCTGCGATCCATGCCGCGAACGGGATGCCGGCCGTCTCGCCGCCCGCCACCGCATCGATCTGCTCGAAGCCGATGTCGCGCGTGATCGTCGTTTCCGCCATTTCCATCAGCGCACGGCGCACGCGCGGATACGAGATCAGCTTGCGGCAGTCGATATAGACGGGGCTTGCCCAGCCGGACGTGAAGATGAACGGTTTTTCGGCATTGAAGTGCACCGCCTGCACTTCGAGCAGGATTTTGGCGGTCGTATCCGAGATCGACTGACGATCGTAGCCTGTCATGGGCATTCCTTGGGTGATGAGCGGGGAGCGGGCGCGGGCCCGGTGGCGCAGCAAGGGGAACCTGCCCGAAGGGCTGGGGCGCGATCGGCGGGCCGATCGCATCGCTGCGCGCGTAGCCCGCTATTTTACCCGATTCGGGCCGGTTTTCGGCGGAATTCGCGCGTGCCGCCGCGCCGCGCACCACCGGCGAAACAAACGGGGCGCGACCAGTCCGATCCTGATGCCGGGGATGCGGCGGTGCACCAACGGAGGTCATTTAGGGGGTGTACACTAGGCGGCCCTAAGAAATCGTTCAGTACTTTGTACTTTCCTCTTGCCACCCGCCGAGGTTCGTTGGCGTGCCCATCCGGCGCGTCGCGGGCCGTCTCGCAGTCGACCATCCCCTCGATTCAAGCAGACGCGGCCGAAGGTGCTGTGTACTGAGTCGTCAATATTTCGCATGTCTCTCGCAGGTCAATCATGGACGAACAACTGAAGCAGGCCGCTCTCGCTTATCACCTGAACCCGAAACCCGGCAAGATTTCGGTCACCCCGACCAAGCCGCTGTCGAACCAGCTCGATCTGTCGCTCGCGTATTCGCCTGGCGTCGCCGCCGCGTGCGAGGCGATCCACGCCGATCCGCTCGACGCGCAGAAGTACACGTCGCGCGGCAACCTCGTCGGCGTCATCACGAACGGCACCGCCGTGCTCGGCCTCGGCAACATCGGCCCGCTGGCCGCGAAGCCGGTGATGGAAGGCAAGGGCTGCCTCTTCAAGAAATTCGCGGGCATCGACGTGTTCGACATCGAACTGTCGGAGTCCGACCCCGACAAGCTCGTCGAGGCGATCGCGATGCTCGAGCCCACGCTCGGCGGCATCAACCTCGAGGACATCAAGGCGCCGGAATGCTTCTACATCGAGCAGAAGCTGCGCGAGCGAATGAAGATTCCCGTTTTCCACGACGACCAGCACGGCACCGCGATCATCGCGTCGGCCGCGATCCTGAACGGCCTGAAGGTCGTCGGCAAGAACCTCGCCGACGTGAAGCTCGTGTGCTCGGGCGCCGGCGCGGCGGCGATCGCGTGCCTGGACCTGCTGGTGAACCTCGGCCTCACGAAGTCGAACATCCTCGTCGCCGATTCGAAGGGCGTGATCTACGAAGGGCGCGGCAACCTCGATCCGTCGAAGCAGCGCTATGCGGCGAACACCGACGCGCGCACGCTCGCCGACGCGATCGTCGGCGCGGACGTATTCCTCGGCTGCTCGAGCGCGGGCGTGCTGAAGCAGGACATGGTCAAGACGATGGGCGAGCGCCCGCTGATCCTGGCGCTCGCGAACCCGGAACCGGAAATCCGCCCGGAAGACGCGAAGGCCGTGCGCCCGGACGCGATCGTCGCGACCGGCCGTTCGGACTACCCGAACCAGGTCAACAACGTGCTGTGCTTCCCGTTCATCTTCCGTGGCGCGCTCGACGTCGGCGCGACGACGATCACGGAAGAAATGAAGCTCGCGTGCGTGCGCGCGATCGCCGAGCTGGCCGAGGAAACCGACCAGAGCGAGGAAGTCGCGAAGGCGTATGAAGGCCATTCGCTCGAATTCGGGCCGGACTACCTGATTCCGAAGCCGTTCGACCCGCGCCTGATCATCAAGATCGCGCCGGCCGTGGCGCAAGCCGCGATGGATTCGGGCGTCGCCACGCGCCCGATCCAGGACATGGACGCGTACCGCGAGCAGCTCGGCGCGACCGTCTACCGCACCGGCATGGTGATGCGCCCGGTGTTCGCGGCCGCGAAGCAGAAGGAGGCCCGTATCGTGTTCGCCGAAGGCGAGGACGAGCGCGTGCTGCGCGCCGCCCAGTTCGTGCTGCTGGAAAAGATCGCCAAGCCGATCATCGTCGGCCGTCCGTCGGTCGTCGACATGCGCTTGCAGAAGATCGGCTCGAAGCTGAAGGCCGGCGTCGATTTCGAAATCGTCGATCCGGAAGACGATGCGCGCTACCACCGCTACTGGCAGGCGTATCAGGAGATCGGCGCGCGCGACGGCGTGACGCCGGAAGTCGCGAAGGCCGCGATGCGCAAGTTCAACACGCTGATCGGCGCGATGCTCGTCCATCTGGGCGATGCGGACGGGATGATCTGCGGGATGATCGACACGTTCCACAGCCATCTGAAGTTCATCGAGCAGGTGCTGGGCCGCGCGAAGGGCGCCGAGCACTTCGCCGCGATGAACCTGCTGATGCTGCCGGGCCGCAACCTGTTCGTGTGCGACACGTACGTGAACGAGCTGCCGAGCGCCGACCAGCTCGCCGACATGACGATCCAGGCCGCGGCCGAGATCGAGCGCTTCGGCATCGCGCCGAAGGCCGCGCTGCTGTCGAACTCGAACTTCGGCAGCGCGCCGTCGGCGTCGTCGCGCCGGATGGCCGAGGCCCGCAAGCTGATCGTCGAACGTGCGCCGAACCTCGAAGTCGACGGCGAAATGCACGGCGACGCGGCGCTGTCGGAACTGATCCGCAAGCAGGCGTTCCCGGGCACGACGCTGTCGGGCGAAGCGAACCTGCTGATCATGCCGAACGTCGAAGCGGCGAACATCGCGTACAACCTGCTGAAGATGGTCGGCGGCGAAGGCGTGACGGTCGGCCCGTTCCTGCTCGGCGCCGCCAAGCCGGTCCACATCCTGACGCCGGCCGCGACCGTGCGCCGGATCATCAACATGACGGCCGTTGCCGCCGCGAACGTGAATACGAAGTAAGTCCACGCCCGCGTGTGCCGCGCGTTACGCGCGGCACAATGAAAAACGCCACGGAACCTGCGTTCCGTGGCGTTTTTTTTCGCGTGAACCGTAAGGGTGACGGTGGCGCGGAAGGGCGTCCAGACCGCGAACGCCCGCCGCGCGCGCCCTTACGCGACCTGCTGGTGCGACTGCCCGCCTGCCGGCGAACGCCACTTCGCGAGCAGCGTGTCCCACTTCTGCCGCACCGCGCGCAGGTTGTTCTCCTTCACGTGGCCGTAGCCGCGAATGCCGTCCGGCAGCGCCGCGAGTTCGAGCGCGAGCGGTCGGTTGGCCGCGTTCAGCTGGGTCAGCACCTCGTCGATCAGCGTTTCGTACTCGCCGATCAGCGCGCGCTCGGTGCGGCGCTCCGCGGTGCGGCCGAACGGATCGAGCCCCGTGCCGCGCAGGAACTTCGCCTTCGCGAGCAACCGGAACGCCGACATCATCCACGGGCCGTACGCCTTCTTCACGAGATGGCCGTGGGCGTCCGTCTTCGCGAACAGCGGCGGCGCGAGGTGGAATTTCAGCTTCCAGTCGCCTTCGAACTGCGCGGTCAGGCGCGCGAGGAACGCGGGGTCGGACTGCAGCCGCGCGACCTCGTACTCGTCCTTGTACGCCATCAGCTTGAACAGGTTGCGCGCGACCGCTTCGGTCAGCGGCTCCTGCACCGTGTCGCCGTCCGCCAGCGCACGCTCGGCGGCGCGCACCTTGTCGACGAACGCCGCATAACGCGACGCGTACGCGGCGTTCTGGTACGCGGTGAGGAACTCCACGCGCTTCGCGATCAGCGCGTCGACCGCCTTCTTCGTGTGCAGCGAGATCACCGTGGCGCCTTGCGCGGGGCGGGCGTCGCCGGCCGCGGCCTGCTTCACGCTGGCGAGGTCGTACGCGGCGCGGCGGCCCCAGTCGAACGCCGCACGGTTCTTCTCGACCGACACCGCGTTCAGCTCGATCGCGCGTTCGAGCGACGCGAGCGTCAGCGGCAGCCAGCCTTTCTGCCACGCGTAGCCGAGCACGAACGGGTTCGTGTAGATCGCGTCGCCGAGCAGCGCGACCGCGAAGCGGTTCGCGTCGATGAAGTCCACCGCAACACCTGCGGCCGCGCGAATGTCGTTCTCGGCCGACAGGCCCGGGAACGCCCAGTTCGGATTCTTGATGAACTCGGCGGTCGGTGTCTGCGCGCTGTTGACGACCACCCGCGTCGTGTCGTGGCGCATGCGCGACGTGCACTCGTCGCCGGCCGTGACGATCGCATCGCAACCGATCACGAGATCGGCTTCGCCCATCGCGATCCGCGTGGCGTGGATGTCGGTCGGCGCGTGCGAGATCTGCACGTGGCTCATCACGGCGCCGCCTTTCTGCGCGAGGCCGGTGACGTCGAGCACGGTCACGCCCTTGTTTTCCAGATGCGCGGCCATCCCGAGCAGCGCGCCGATCGTGACGACGCCCGTGCCGCCCACGCCGGTGACGAGCACGCCGTACGCGCGATCGATCGCCGGCAGCGTCGGTTCCGGAATCGGCGGCAATGCGCTGCCGTCGACCGACACGGCCTTCGGCTTCTTCAGCTGACCGCCCTCGACCGTGACGAAGCTCGGGCAGAACCCCTTCACGCACGAAAAGTCCTTGTTGCAGCTCGACTGGTTGATCTGGCGCTTCGTGCCGAATTCGGTTTCCAGCGGCTCGACCGACAGGCAGTTCGACTGCACCGAGCAGTCGCCGCAGCCTTCGCACACCGCGTCGTTGATCACGACGCGTTTCGCCGGGTCCGGATACGTGCCGCGTTTGCGGCGGCGGCGCTTCTCGGTCGCGCAGGTCTGGTCGTAGATCAGGATCGTCGTGCCTTCGATCTCGCGCAGCTCGCGCTGCACGTCGTCGAGCTGGTCGCGGTGATGGATCGTCACGCCCGGCGCGAGCAGCGCTTTCTGGCTGTCGTACTTCTCCGGCTCGTCGGTGACGATCACGATCTTCTTCGCGCCTTCGGACGCGAGCTGGTGCGTGATCTGCGGCACCGTCAGCACGCCGTCGACCGGCTGGCCGCCCGTCATCGCGACCGCGTCGTTGTAGAGGATCTTGTAGGTGATGTTCGCCTTCGACGAGATCGCCGCGCGCACGGCCAGCAGGCCCGAGTGGAAATAGGTGCCGTCGCCGAGGTTCGCGAACACGTGCTTTTCGTCGGTGAACGGCGCCTGGCCGATCCACGGCACGCCTTCGCCGCCCATCTGGCTGAAGGTGCTCGTGCTGCGGTCCATCCATACGGTCATGTAGTGGCAGCCGATGCCGGCGATCGCGCGCGAGCCTTCCGGCACGTTGGTCGACGTGTTGTGCGGGCAGCCCGAGCAGAACCACGGCTTGCGCTCGGTCTGCACGTGCGGCTTCGCGAGCGCCATTTCCTTCGCGTTGATCACCGCGAGCCGCGCGGCGATGCGCGCGCGCACGTCGGACGGCAATTCGAACTTCTCGAGCCGCGTCGCGATCGCCTTCGCGATGATCGCCGGCGACAGCTCGTAGTGCGCGGGCAGCAGCCAGTTGCCCATCGGCACCGACCATTCGCCGCCGGCGCCATCCTTCTCGTCGAACTTGCCGAACACGCGCGGGCGTTGCGCGTCGGGCCAGTTGTACAGCTCTTCCTTGATCGCGTATTCGAGGATCTGGCGCTTTTCCTCGACCACCAGGATTTCGTCGAGGCCGCGCGCGAACGCCTGCGCGCCCTGCGCTTCGAGCGGCCACACGCAGCCGACCTTGTAGAGCCGAATGCCGATCCGCGCGCAGGTTTCGTCGTCGAGGCCGAGGTCGGTCAGCGCCTGGCGCACGTCCAGGTACGCCTTGCCGCCGGTCATGATCCCGAAGCGCGCGTGCGGCGAATCGATCTCGATCCGGTCGAGCTTGTTCGCCCGCACGTAGGCGAGCGCCGCATACCACTTGTAGTCGAGCAGTCGCGCTTCCTGCACGAGCGGCGGATCGGGCCAGCGGATGTTCAGCCCGCCTTCCGGCAGGATGAAATCGGTCGGCAGCACGATCTCGGTGCGATGCGGGTCGATATCGACCGACGCCGACGATTCGACGACGTCCGTCACGCACTTGAGCGCGACCCACAGGCCCGAGTAGCGGCTCATCGCCCAGCCGTGCAGGCCGAAGTCGAGATATTCCTGCACGTTCGACGGGAACAGCACCGGCAGCCCGCAGGCCTTGAAGATGTGTTCGGACTGGTGCGCGAGCGTCGAGGATTTCGCCGCGTGGTCGTCGCCGGCGAGCACCAGCACGCCGCCGTGCTGCGACGAGCCGGCCGAATTCGCGTGCTTGAAGACGTCGCCGGTGCGATCGACGCCCGGGCCCTTGCCGTACCACATGCCGAACACGCCGTCGTATTTCGCGCCGGGGTACAGGTTCACCTGCTGCGAGCCCCACACGGCGGTGGCGGCGAGATCTTCGTTGAGGCCAGGCTGGAACACGATCTGGTGGGCGGCCAGGTGCTGCTTGGCTTTCCAGAGCGACAGATCGAGGCCGCCGAGCGGCGAGCCGCGGTAGCCGGAGATGAAGCCGGCCGTATTGAGACCGGCGGCGCGGTCGCGTTCCTGCTGGAGCATCGGCAGGCGCACGAGGGCCTGGATGCCGCTCATGTACGCGCGGCCGCGCTCCAGTGTGTATTTGTCGTCAAGCGTGACGGACTTCAGCGCGGCTTCTAGCGACGCGCGTTGGTCTGCGTCTAGCGGGGCATTCATTAACTGTCTCCTCCACCCGGTCTGGGATCACCAAAACTTCGGTTGCGTCGGCATCTTTTGGACGCGTCTGCAGTGGCCGGCATGTTCGCCGGTTTTAAGGGATGGTAGCACTGGGGCAAACCCGCCGCCCATCGGTCGCAACGCGGAGAGACGGGCGGCCGCACATTGAGAAACAGGGCGAGATGATGCGTTACATCATGTAAAAGCATGTAAAGCCGCGTTGATCTTCGGGCAAATGCCGTTAATCTTGTCGGCCTGCCGGAGGTGCCCGGCCGCGTGGGTTCGTTCCGACGCAGTCGGGGAGGCGCCGGCAGTTTTACAGGAGGTGCAATGAACACACGTCATATCCAGAGTTTCCTGATCGTGTCCGCCGCGTTTTTCTCGATGACCGGCCCGGTGCACGCGCGAGGCGCGAGCGCACTGGCGGCAGCTGGCGCGCAGATGCAGCAAATCGTGCCGGCTCAAGGCGCTGCGGCCCAGCCGTCGGCCGAGCGTGCCGCCGAATCGAAGGCGAGCGTGCGTTGATGCGATCGCGCGGCCCGCGGGCTGCGCCGGAATATGAAAAGGGCGGGAATCCTCGGATTCCCGCCCTTTTTCTTTGCGCTGTGCGGATGGCGCGGCCGCCCGGGTTGCCCGGAGCCGGCCGCCGCCGCGCGGCGGAAAGCGTCAGGCCTTGTCCTGCACGACGCCGCGACGGATCTGGTCGAGCTCGATCGATTCGAACAGCGCCTTGAAGTTGCCTTCGCCGAAGCCCTGGTTGCCCTTGCGCTGGATGATCTCGAAGAAGATCGGCCCGATCTGGTTCTCGGTGAAGATCTGCAGCAGCAGATCGTCGCGCGCGCCGTCGATCAGGATCTTGCGCTTCTTCAGCTCGTCCAGCGATTCGCCGTGGTTCGGCACGCGGCGGTCGACCAACTCGTAATACGTGTCGATCGTGTCGAGCAGCTTCACTTCCTTGCTGCGCAGCCCGTCGACCGCCTGGTAGATGTCGCTCGCGCCGAGCGCGATGTGCTGGATGCCTTCGCCGTGATACGCGTCGAGGTACTCCTGGATCTGGCCGGCCGTGTCCGAGCCTTCCTCGTTGATCGGGATGCGGATCTTGCCGCACGGCGACGTCATCGCCTTCGACTTCACGCCCGTCACCTTGCCTTCGATGTCGAAGTAGCGCACTTCGCGGAAGTTGAACAGGCGCTCGTAGAACTCGGCCCATTCCTGCATGCGGCCGCGATGCACGTTGTGCGTCAGGTGGTCGATGTAGGTGAGGCCGTGGCCGACCGGATTCGGGTTCGCGCCGGCAATCGGCTCGAAGTCGACGTCATAGATGCTGATGTCGCCGATCGCGCCCGGCTGCGCGCCGTTCTTGCCGCGCCAGCGGTCGACGAAATAGATCAGCGAATCGCCGATGCCCTTGATCGCCGGGATGTTCAGCTCCATCGGGCCCGTCTTGTTGTCGAAGCCCCATGCGCCGAGTTCGAGCGCGCGCTGGTACGCCTTTGCCGCGTCCTGCACGCGGAACGCGATCGCGCAGATCGACGGGCCGTGCAGCCGCGCGAAGCGTTGCGCGAACGAATCGGGTTCGGCGTTGATGATGAAGTTGATGTCGCCCTGGCGGTACACCGTCACGTCCTTGTGGCGGTGGCGCGCGATCGCGGTGAAACCCATCCGTTCGAACAGTTGTCCGAGTGCTTTCGGGTCCGGTGCCGTGTATTCGATGAATTCGAAGCCGTCGGTGCCGACGGGGTTGTCCCAGGTGGGGATCTGCATGTCGTGTCTCCTGTGCGGGGCGATCGGCCGGGGCGGCGTGCGCGTGCCCGGCGGGGTTCGATGTCGACGGCCGCGACCGCAAGGCGCGTGTGCGGCGAGTCGAGACATGCGACAGAGTGTAGCGGGCGGCCGCGAGCGGAAACTTGCGAACTTAATCGCCGGCGCCTACGATGGCGCAATTTCCAGTCTCAAAATAATCAGTGGAGGGCAGAAGATGGCGCAAGCCGAATTGGATGCCATCGATCGGCGAATTCTCGCGATTCTTCAGGAGAACGGGCGCCTGTCGAACCAGGAGATCGCCGAGCGCGTGAACCTGTCGCCGAGCCCGTGCCTGCGGCGAATCCGGCGGCTCGAGGAAATGGGCGTGATCACCGGCTACGTCGCGCTGCTGAATCCGCAGAAGCTCGGGCTCGACCTGCTCGCGTACGTGAGCGTGCGGCTCGAAAAGCGCGGCGGCCTCGCGCCGATGCGGGCCGACGAGACGTCGGCGCGCGCGGGCGCGACCCACGCGGAGCTGTTTCGCGCGGCCGTGCAGACCTGGCCGGAAGTCGTCGCGTGCCACGCGATGACGGGCGACATGGATTACCTGTTGCGCGTGCAGGTCGAGGACATGGCGCATTTCTCCCGCTTCGTGCAGGAGCATCTGCTGCATCACCCGTCGGTGATCGACGTGAAAACGAGCTTCTCGCTCGACTGCTTCAAGGAAACGACGGCGTTGCCGATTCGTTCGGTGCGCTAGCTGGCGCTGCGGGAAAGGGAGGAGGGGCGCCGGG
>Ga0209371_1000147_pt1 | contig 113313 bp, 95 predicted proteins | sample AgamicAtAmrz_FD_187165 | JGI IMG/M metagenome (GOLD analysis project Ga0209371, IMG submission 187165) | Agave microbial communities from Guanajuato, Mexico - At.Am.rz (SPAdes) (version 2) | ecosystem: Host-associated > Plants > Roots > Rhizosphere | place: Guanajato, Mexico | collected 2012-06-07 | reverse complement strand
AAGCTCGGCCGCGCGCAAAGTGGCTGCCGCACCTACCTGGCCGTGCGCGGCGGCTTCGATGTGCCGGTGTACCTGGGCAGCCGCTCGACCTTCGCCCTCGGCCAGTTCGGCGGCCATGCCGGGCGCACCCTGCGCACCGCCGACATGCTGGCCATCTCCCAGGATCTGCCGGCCTGCACCACGCCGGCGCCGGTCAGCGAGCCGCAGGCGCTGGATGCCAGCCTGATTCCCGCCTACGGCACGACCTGGAACATTGGCGTGCTCTACGGCCCCCACGGTGCGCCGGATTTCTTCACGCCCGAGGCCATCGAGCAGTTCTTCGCCGCCGACTGGCAGGTGCACTACAACTCCAACCGCCTGGGCGTGCGCCTTTCCGGGCCGAAGCCGAGCTGGACCCGCGCCGACGGCGGCGAGGCCGGCCTGCACCCGTCCAACGTGCATGATTGCGAGTACGCCATCGGTGCGATCAACTTCACTGGCGACTTCCCGGTGATCCTCACCAAGGATGGCCCGAGCCTCGGCGGTTTCGTCTGCCCGGTGACCATCGCCAAGGCCGAGCTATGGAAGGTCGGCCAGGTCAAGCCGGGCGACACCCTGCGTTTTCACCCGATCAGCTTCGAGCAGGCCCAGGCGCTGGAACAGGCGCAGCTGGCCAGCCTGCAGAGCCTCAGCGCGGTCAGCGCCGTGCAGTTACCGGCGCCGAGTCTGCAGCCGGGCGACACGGCATCGGCCACCATCCTCGCCGAGCTGCCGGCCGATGGCGGCCGCCCGCGGGCGGTCTATCGCCAGGCGGGCGATGCCTACATCCTGCTCGAATACGGCGACAACGTACTCGACCTGGCCCTGCGCCTGCGCGTGCACCTGTTGATGGAAGCGCTCAAGGCCCAGCCGCTCGCCGGCCTGGAAGAACTGGCGCCCGGCGTGCGCTCCCTGCAGCTGCGCTACGACAGCCGCGTGCTGCACCAGCAGGCGCTGCTCGATCATCTGCTGCGCCTGGAAGCCGATCTGGGCGACGTGGCAGACCTCAGGGTGCCGACCCGTATCGTCCACCTGCCGATGGCCTTCGAGGACAGCGCCACCCTGGCCGCCGTCACCCGCTACAGCGAGACGGTGCGCAGCCAGGCGCCGTGGCTGCCGAACAACGTCGACTTCATCCAGCGCGCCAATGGCCTGGCCAGCCGCGAGGACGTACGCGACATCCTCTTCGACGCCAGCTACCTGATTCTCGGCCTCGGCGACGTCTACCTCGACGCGCCCTGCGCCGTGCCCCTCGACCCGCGCCACCGCCTGCTCAGCTCCAAGTACAACCCGGCGCGCACCTACACCGCCGAAGGCACTGTGGGCATCGGCGGCATGTACATGTGCATCTACGGCATGGACTCGCCCGGCGGCTATCAGCTGGTAGGCCGCACCCTGCCGATCTGGAACAAGTTCGTGAAGAACGCCCAGTTCGAGGGCGGCCAGCCGTGGCTGCTGCACTTCTTCGACCAGGTGCGTTTCTACCCGGTCAGCGAAGCCGAACTGGATGAGTTCCGCGAGGCGTTCCGCGAGGGCCGGGCGCAGATAACAATCGAGCAGAGCACCTTCGATTTCGCCGAGTACCAGGGCTTTCTGGCCGACAACGCGGCAAGCATCGACGCCTTCCAGCGCCAGCAGAAGCAGGCCTTCGACGCCGAAGTGCAGCTCTGGCGCGACGACGATGCCGACAGCCACACCGCGCCAGCGGCGGGCCTGGACGATGACGAAGCCATCGACGGCCACCTGGTCAGCGCCGATATGTGCGGCAGCGTCTGGAAGGTGCTGGTCGAGCCGGGCCAGTACGTCGAGGCTGGCGCCACGCTGCTGGTGGTCGAGGCGATGAAGATGGAGCTGGCGGTCACCGCCCCTCTGGCCGGTGTCGTCAAGGCCGTGCGCTGCCAGCCGGGCAAGGCGGTCAACCCGGGCGACGCGCTGCTGGTGCTCGAACCGGGCGAGGTGGCCTGAGATGCAACTGGTCGACCCGATCAAGCGCGGCCGGGAGCGCCCGGAGAACCTCGCCGAGCGCATCTACGGGCAGCTCAAGGACGACATCTTCGAGTTTCGCCTGCTGCCCGGTGACCGCTTCAGCGAAGGCGAAGTCGCCGAGCGCATGGCAGCCAGCCGCACGCCGGTGCGCCAGGCGCTGTATCGCCTGGAGCGCGAGGGTTACCTGGAGGTGTATTTCCGCAGCGGCTGGCAGGTCAAGCCGTTCGACTTCGCCCACTTCGAGGAGCTTTACGACGTGCGCATCGTCCTCGAACAGGCGGCGGTCAAGCGCCTGTGCGACCGCGAGGCGGAACAACCGCCCGCCCTGCTGGATGAGCTGAAAGGCATCTGGATGGTGGCGCCCGAACAGCGCCTGGAAGACGGCCGCGAAGTGTCACGGCTCGACGAGCGCTTCCACTGCCAGTTGGTGGAGGCCACCGGCAACCGCGAGATGGCCCGCCTGCACGGCGAGGTCAGCGAAAAGATCCGCATCATCCGCCGCCTGGATTTCACCCAGACGCCGCGGGTGGAAGCCACCTACGACGAACATGCACGGATTCTCGGCGCGATCCTGTCGCGCCGCTGCGAAGAGGCACAGCTGTTGCTGAAGACCCACATCGAGGTCAGCAAGGCGGAAGTGCGCAAGATCACCCTGCACATGCTGCACAGCGCCCGCCAGCGGGCCGTGCAGGCGCAGGGCTGAGCGATGTCCTTGACCAACTGCCAACAACATAACTCGTTAGTGAATGGAGATCGAACCATGCAACGTCGCAGCCTGATCAAGGCCTTCACCCTTTCCGCATCCATCGCCGCCATGGGCCTGAGCTGGACCGTACAGGCCGCCGAGACCATCAAGGTCGGCATCCTGCACTCGCTGTCCGGCACCATGGCCATCTCGGAAACGTCGCTGAAAGACATGGCGCTGATGACCATCGACGAGATCAATGCCAAGGGCGGCGTGCTCGGCAAGCAGCTCGAGCCGGTGGTGGTCGACCCGGCGTCGAACTGGCCGCTGTTCGCCGAACGTGGCCGCCAGCTGCTGACCCAGGACAAGGTCGCGGTGACCTTCGGCTGCTGGACCAGCGTGTCGCGTAAATCGGTTCTGCCGGTCTACGAGGAACTCAACGGCCTGCTGTTCTACCCCGTGCAGTACGAAGGCGAAGAGATGTCGCCGAACGTGTTCTACACCGGTGCCGCGCCGAACCAGCAGGCGATTCCGGCAGTGGAATACCTGCTCAGCGAAGACGGCGGCGGCGCCAAGCGCTTCTTCCTGCTCGGCACCGACTACGTCTACCCGCGCACCACCAACAAGATCCTGCGCGCCTTCCTGCACAGCAAGGGCGTACAGGACAAGGACATCGAAGAGGTCTACACGCCGTTCGGTCATAGCGACTACCAGACCATCGTCGCCAACATCAAGAAGTTCTCCGCCGGCGGCAAGACCGCGGTGGTGTCCACCGTCAACGGCGACTCCAACGTGCCGTTCTACAAGGAACTGGCCAACCAGGGCATCGAAGCCACCGACGTACCGGTGGTGGCCTTCTCGGTCGGCGAGGAAGAGCTGCGCGGTATCGACACCAAGCCGCTGGTCGGCCACCTGGCGGCCTGGAACTACTTCCAGTCCGTGGAGAACCCGGTCAACGAGAAATTCGTCGCCGACTGGAAGGCCTACGCCAAGGCCAAGAAGCTGCCGAACGCCGACACCGTGGTGACCAACGACCCGATGGAAGCCACGTACGTGGGCATCCACATGTGGGCCCAGGCCGTCGAGAAAGCCGGTACCACCGACGTCGACAAGGTGCGCGCCGCCATGGCCGGCCAGGAGTTCGCCGCACCGAGCGGCTTCACCCTGAAGATGGACGAGAAGAATCATCACTTGCACAAGCCGGTGATGATCGGCGAGGTCCAGGACGACGGTCAGTTCTCGGTGGTCTGGGAAACCGACGGCCCGATCCGCGCCCAGCCGTGGAGCCCGTACATCGAAGGCAACGACAAGAAGGGCGATACCCCGGTGAAGTCGAACTGATCCGAGCCGCCGCGCAGGCGCCGGAGGACAAGTCGTCCTTCGGCTCCGCCGCTCCCGTCAGCGACGGGATACCAAGGACACGCCCATGCCTTATGCCTTTGCCCGAATTCTCTTGAGCCTGCTGCTCCTGCTGCCGCTTGCCGCCCAGGCCGGCGAAGCCGACGATTTCGTCGCCGCCAGCGCCACGCAGCAAGCCAAGCTGCTGGAAAGCTGGGCCGCCATGCCCGACCTGAAACGCCAGCCGCTGCTCGATGCGCTGCAGCAGGGCCGTGTGGCCGCCGACGGCGACAAGCGCGCCTTCGTCGAAACCGACGCCGGCTACCGCGCCGCCGAAGGCGATGCCGAGCCGCAAGGCACGCCGCGCAAACTGCGCCTGAACAATCGCCTGCGTGGGCTGATCGCCAACGCCCAGGCCAGCCATGGGCTGCTCGCCGAGGATGCAGCGGTGCGCCTGAGCGCCGCCCGGCAATTGCAGAAGAGCGCTCAGCCGGCGCAACTGCCGCTGCTTGCCCAGGCGCAGGCCAGGGAAGACGACGACGCCGTACGCGACGCCCTCACCCTTGCCCTGGCCAACCTGCAACTGGTCGACGCCAACCCGGCGGTGCGCCTGGCGGCCGTGCGTCTGCTCGGCGAAACCGGCGAGCCGCTGGCCCGCACCCGCCTGGAAAACCTGCTGGAACCCGGCGTGGAGAGCGACGCCGGGGTGCGTACCGCCGCGGAGACCAGCCTCGCCCAGGTCAAGCGCAAGCTGCTGATCGGCGAGCTGCTCGGCCAGGCATTCAGCGGCATGAGCCTGGGCTCGATCCTGCTGCTCGCCGCCCTCGGCCTGGCCATCACCTTCGGCCTGCTCGGGGTGATCAACATGGCCCACGGCGAGATGCTGATGCTCGGCGCCTATTCCACCTACATGGTGCAGATCCTCTTCCAGCGCTTCGCTCCCGAGGCCCTGGCGCTGTACCCGCTGGTGGCCCTGCCGGTGGCCTTCTGCGTGACCGCGGTGATCGGCATGGCCCTGGAGCGCACGGTGATTCGCCACCTCTACGGCCGCCCGCTGGAAACCCTGCTGGCCACCTGGGGCATCAGCCTGATCCTGATCCAGCTGGTGCGCGTGCTGTTCGGCGCGCAGAACGTCGAGGTGGCCAACCCCTACTGGCTGTCCGGGGGCATCCAGGTGCTGCCCAACCTGGTGCTGCCGTACAACCGCATCGTGATTATCGGCTTTGCCCTGGCGGTGGTGGTGCTGACCTGGCTGCTGCTCAACAAGACGCGCCTGGGCTTGAACGTCAGAGCGGTGACGCAGAACCGCAATATGGCCGCCTGCTGCGGCGTGCCCACCGGCCGCGTGGACATGCTGGCCTTCGGGCTCGGCTCGGGCATCGCCGGTCTCGGCGGCGTGGCGCTGAGCCAGATCGGCAACGTCGGCCCGGACCTCGGCCAGAGCTACATCATCGACTCCTTCCTGGTGGTGGTACTCGGCGGCGTCGGCCAGCTGGCCGGCAGCGTCATGGCAGCCTTCGGCCTGGGCATCGCCAACAAGATTCTCGAACCGCAGATCGGCGCCGTGCTCGGCAAGATCCTTATCCTCGCGCTGATCATTCTGTTCATCCAGAAGCGTCCGCAGGGCCTGTTCGCCTTGAAAGGGAGGGTGATCGATTGAACACCATGACCTTCTGCACCGTGGGAGCTGGCCATACCAGCGACTGCCTCCCCACCCTCCTTCGCGCCCATGGCGCGCTCCCACAAAACTGCATCGTGGCCCTGCGGGAATCGGCGCCCCTAACGGCGAACCCTGTGGGAGCGGGCCATGCCCGCGATTGCAGCACCACCTTTGTTCGCGCGCATGGCGCGCTCCCACAGATTGGTTCATGGGGGATCGTGCAATGAACGCCGCCAACCAAACGCTATTGGCCCGCGCCAGCCACAAGCTCGGCCCGCAGATGTCCCTGGCCGTCGGCCTGCTGGTACTCGCCGTGCTGCTCGCCATGCCGCTGCTGCACCTGCTGCCCGCTGACCACGCGCTGCACGTGTCGGCCTACAGCCTGACTCTGGTCGGCAAGATCCTCTGCTACTGCATCGTCGCACTGGCCCTCGATCTGGTCTGGGGTTATGCCGGCCTGCTGTCCCTCGGCCACGGCCTGTTCTTCGCCCTCGGCGGCTATGCCATGGGCATGTACCTGATGCGCGAGGCCGCAGGCGACGGCCTGCCGGCGTTCATGAGCTTCCTGGCCTGGAGCGAGCTGCCCTGGTACTGGTACGGCACCGACAACTTCCTCTGGGCCCTGTGCCTGGTGGTGCTGGCGCCTGGCCTGCTGGCCCTGGTATTCGGTTTCTTCGCCTTCCGCTCGCGGATCAAGGGCGTGTACTTCTCGATCATGACCCAGGCGCTGACCTTCGCCGGCATGCTGCTGTTCTTTCGCAACGAGACCGGTTTCGGCGGCAACAACGGCTTCACCAACTTCCGCAGCATCCTCGGCTTCGAGATCACCGCGGCGAACACCCGCGCCACGCTGTTCGCGCTCACCGTGCTGCTCTTGGTCGGCAGCCTGTACCTGGGCTGGCGCCTGGCGCGCAGCAAGTTCGGCCGGGTGCTCACCGCCCTGCGCGACGCCGAGAACCGCCTGATGTTCTGCGGCTACGATCCACGCGGCTACAAGCTGTTCATCTGGGTGCTGTCCGCCGTGCTGTGCGGCCTGGCCGGTGCGCTGTACGTGCCCCAGGTGGGCATCATCAACCCCAGCGAAATGGCCCCGACGCAATCCATCGAAGCCGCCGTGTGGGTGGCCCTCGGCGGGCGCGGCACATTGATCGGCCCGCTGCTCGGCGCCGGCCTGGTCAACGGCATGAAGAGCTGGTTCACCGTGGCCTTTCCCGAGTACTGGCTGTTCGCCCTCGGCGCGCTGTTCATCGTGGTCACCCTGTTCCTGCCCAAGGGCGTCATCGGCCTGCTCAAACGAGGGGACAAGTCATGAGAAGCGCACCCATTCCCGAGGCGATGATCGATCCGGCCGGCAGCAGCCGCGACGCAATTGGCCTGGGCCAGAGTGCGGGCAGTGGCCTGAACACGCGCCACGGCACCATCCTGACCCTGGAAGATATCAACGTCGCCTTCGACGGCTTCAAGGCGCTGACCGACCTGACCCTGTACATCGGCGTCGGCGAGCTGCGCTGCATCATCGGCCCCAACGGTGCCGGCAAGACCACCCTGATGGACGTGATCACCGGCAAGACGCGCCCCAATAGCGGCGTCGCCTTCTTTGGCGAAACCTTCGACCTGACCCAGATGAGCGAGGTCGAGATCGCCCAGGCCGGCATCGGCCGCAAGTTCCAGAAGCCCACGGTGTTCGAGGCCCTGAGCGTGTTCGAGAACCTCGAGCTGGCGCAGAAGACCGACAAATCGGTATGGGCCAGCCTGCGCGCCACACTCAGCGGCGAGCAGCGCGACCGTATCGACGAGGTGCTGGCCACCATTCGCCTCGATGCGTCGCGGCAGCGCCCGGCAGGCCTCTTGTCCCACGGCCAGAAGCAGTTCCTGGAGATCGGCATGCTGCTTATGCAGGACCCGCAGTTGCTGCTGCTCGATGAGCCGGTGGCGGGCATGACCGACGCGGAAACCGAATTCACCGCCGAGCTGTTCAAGTCCCTGGCGCGCAAACACTCGCTGATGGTGGTCGAGCATGACATGGGCTTCGTTGGCAGCATCGCCGACCACGTCACCGTGCTCCACCAGGGTCGCGTACTGGCCGAAGGCTCGCTCGACGCCGTACAGGCCAACGAGCGAGTGATCGAGGTTTATCTGGGACGGTAAAGGATTCGTAGGGTGGGTGACGCTTTTTTCATCCACCAAGGCATCACACGGTGGATCGAGCGTGAGCTACGCACCCCGATCACCTTACGCAAAGGACATCGACATGCTGCAAGTCCAACAGCTTCACCAGTACTACGGCGGCAGCCATATCCTCCGTGGCCTGTCGTTCGACGCGAAGGTCGGCGAAGTCACCTGCCTGCTCGGCCGCAACGGCGTCGGCAAGACCACCCTGCTCAAATGCCTGATGGGCCTGCTGCCGGCCAAGGAAGGCAGCGTGCAGTGGGAAGGCAAGGCCATCACCGGCTACAAGCCGCACCAGCGGGTGCACGCCGGCATCGCCTACGTGCCCCAGGGCCGGGAAATCTTCGGCCGCCTGACGGTCGAGGAAAACCTGCTGATGGGCCTGTCGCGGTTTCCCGGCAGCCAGGCCAAGGAAGTGCCGGCCTTCATCTACGAGCTGTTCCCGGTGCTGCTGGAAATGAAACAGCGCCGTGGCGGCGACCTGTCCGGCGGCCAGCAGCAACAGCTGGCCATCGGCCGCGCCCTGGCCAGCCAGCCACGCCTCTTGATCCTCGACGAACCCACCGAAGGCATCCAGCCCTCGGTGATCAAGGAGATCGGCGTGGTGATCAGGAAGCTCGCCGCCCGTGGCGACATGGCCATCCTGCTGGTCGAGCAGTTCTACGACTTCGCCGCCGAGCTGGCCGATCAGTACCTGGTGATGAGCCGCGGCGAAATCGTCCAGCAGGGCCGCGGCGAAACCATGGAAGCCGATGGTGTGCGTGGGTTGGTGGCGATCTGATCTCCCGCCGTCAGGTTGGCGTAGTGGCGATAGCTGCCGATCGTTGGCGTCAATGGGTGGGCTGAAGCCCACCAGAATCGAATGGTCGCCAGGGCGCCCTGATTCAGCACTTCACTGCGCGAAATCCGGCTCCAGTCGGGCGATCTGGCGCTTTACGCTTTCCAAGTGCAGCCGCGCACTCTCGGCATTGCCCTCGAGCATCGCTCGACAGACCCTGCGTGCCAGCGCGTGGGGCACGGCCTTCAGGGGCCGGCCGCTGGTCATGGCCTTGAGCTGTACTTCGGCGGCACGCTCCAGATAGTAGAGGTCGTCCCAGGCTTCGGCGATCGAGCCACCGAGCACCAGGGGGCCATGATTCTTCAGCATCACTACATCCGCCTCACCCACAACCCCGGCGATGCGCTCGCCCTCGGCATTGCTCAGTGCCAGGCCGTTGTAGTGCTCGTCCACGCGCATGCGGTCATAGAATTTCAAGGCCGTCTGCCCCGCCCAGATGAACGGATCGCCGTCGAGCATGCACAGCGCCGTAGCGTTGGGCATATGTGTGTGGAATGCCGCCTTGGCGCGCGGATGGAGACGATGCAACTGCGCGTGGATGAAGAACGCAGTGGCTTCCGGCACGCCCTTGCCGGCCACCACACGGCCCTGGAAATCGCAGATCAACAGCGACGAAGCGGTCACCTCGGCGAACGCCAGCCCATAGGGATTGACCAGAAACAGGTCGTCGTGGCCGGGTATTACGAAGGAGAAGTGATTGCAGATCCCCTCGCCCATCCCCAGGCGCGCGGCCATGCGAAAGCAGGCCGCCAGGTCGATACGTGCCTGACGAATCGCCGGGCTGTCGACCCGTCGGCGGTCGAGTGGCGTGGCGTTGACCTCGAATGCATGTGCCATGGGTGATGATCCTCCAAGTGTGCGGATTACAGCACCCTAGCAAGCTGCCCCCATCGCACCAGGGACAGATAGGGGCAGTCCTCGGGCCAGATGGCTGGCCCGCCGACTCCAGGCGTCTGGCCCTACGACGGCCGCGCCTTTATTTCTATGGTGAACCCACCGCCGGCAACTCAGCAGGCGCTCTCTTCACGTCACGAGGTCGCCATGAGCAGCCCAACGCAGGTTAGCAACGATTATGTCCACGCACTGGATCGCCAGTACGTCTTCCACTCCTGGTCGACCCAGGGCGCGCTGAACCCACTGGTGATCGCCGGAGGCGCCGGTTGCACGTTGTGGGACTACGATGGCTGCCAGTACCTGGACTTCAGCAGCCAGCTGGTCAACACCAATATCGGCCACCAGCACCCCAAGGTGATTGCCGCGATCAAGGCCCAGGCCGAGCAGTTGGTGACCATTGCCCCGGCCACCGCCAACCTGATGCGCGGCGAGGCGGCCAAACGCATCCTGTCCCACGCGCCAGCCACCTTCAGCAAGGTGTTCTTCACCAATGCCGGTGCCGACGCCAACGAAAACGCCATGCGCATGGCGCGCACCTATACGGGCCGCGACAAGATTCTCTCGGCCTACCGCTCCTACCACGGCAGTACCGGCTCGGCGATCGTCGCCACCGGCGATCCGCGCCGGGTGCCCAATGAATTCGCCCGTGGCCATGTGCACTTCTTCAATCCTTACCTGTTTCGCAGCGAATTCAATGCCGCCAGCGAGGACGAGGAATGCGTGCGTGCGCTGCAGCACCTGCGCCGGGTAATCGAATGCGAAGGCCCGACCTCGATCGCCGCGATTCTGCTGGAAACCATTCCCGGCACCGCCGGCATTCTGGTGCCACCGAAAGGCTACATGCCGGGTGTACGCGCCCTGGCCGATGAGTTCGGCATTCTGCTGATTCTCGATGAAGTGATGGCCGGCTTCGGACGCACCGGAAGCTGGCTGGCGCTGGACAACTTCGATGTGGTTCCGGACCTGATCACCTTCGCCAAGGGTGTCAACTCCGGCTATGTACCAGCCGGAGGGGTGATGATCGCCCAGCCCATCGCCGACTATTTCGACAACCACTTCTTCCCCGGTGGCCTGACCTACTCCGGTCACCCACTAGCCATGGCGGCCATCGTCGCCACCCTCGACACCATGGCCGAAGAAGGCATGGTCGACAATGCCCGGCAGATCGGCCAGGAATTGCTCGGTCCGGGGCTCGAGACGCTCGCAAGCAAATACCCGCTGATCGGAGAAGCACGCGGTATCGGCCTGTTCCAGGCGCTCGAGTTGGTTGCCGACCCGCTGAAGAAAACGCCATTGCCCGCGCCGATCATGGCGCAGATGAAAGCCGCGCTGCTGGAACGTGGGCTGCTGGCCTTCGTGGTGGAGAACCGCATTCATGTGGTGCCGCCGTGCATGGTCAATGCGGCCCAGGTGCAGCAGGCGCTGGCGATCTTCGACGAGGTAATCGGCGAGTTCAGCGCCAGATACCTGTAGCAGACTAGACGGGTAAGTCGGACCGCGCCGGTTGGCGGCGCCCTGTAGGGTGGGTTGGCGGCGCAGGGCGCCATAAGCCCAGGCACCACGGTGATGGTGCGCGCCGCGTAACCCTCCGGGGATATCCATGGCGGTGCAGATCGTGGGTTTCCACCGCTTGCACAGGCATCACTGCCCTTGCAGCACGTCATTGAGAATTCGGATGCCCGGTTCGATCAGGGGCACGTCGAGGGCATGGAAGCCCATGCGGAAATAACGCTGCGGCGGGTCTTCATTGAAGAAGAACTGTGCCCCCGGCTCGATCAGCACACTCTGCTGCGCCGCCGCCCAGGCCAGGCGCCGGCTGTCGACACCTGCCGGCGCCGTGAGCCAGAAGGCGCCAGCACCGGCACTGCTGACATGTCGGCAGCCCTGCAGCAGGCTGTCCAGCGCGCCCTGCAATGCTTCACGGCGGCGCCAGTGCTCCTCACGAAAACGCCTCAGGTGTGCATCATAGTGCCCCTGGGCGAGGAATTCGGCGAGCATGCGTTGGTTATTGAGAGGCGGGTGGCGGTACATCAGGCGGCGCAGGGCTCGTAACTCCTCGATCAGCTCGGCGTCGGCGACCAGATACCCCAGGCGCAGCCCCGGGGAAAACGCCTTGGACAGGCTGCTCATATACACCACCCTGCCACTGCTATCACTGGCCTTGAGGGCTGGCTGGGGATGGCTGTCGAGATTCAGTTCGGCATCGTAGTCGTCCTCGATGAGGATCTGGTCGTGCTGACGTATCTGCTGCAACAACTGGCTGCGGCGCGCTGCGCTCATGCTTACCCCGGTGGGCACCTGATGCCCGGGCGTGACATAGAGGTACTCACAGTCGCTCAGGCGTTCGTCGACACGCATGCCCTGCTCATCGACATCCTGCAGATGGATATCCGCGCCCTGCAGATCGAAAACGTTCCAGGCATCACCGAACCCCGGATTCTCGAGGGCCACGCGGGTGCCCTTGCTCATCAGCAAGGTCGCCAGCAGGTACAGGGCATTCTGCGAGCCCAGGGTGATCAGGATTTCATCGGCGCCCGCCCAGATGCCGCGCTTGGGCAGTACCCGGGTGCGCAATTGCTCGATCAGCATGGTGTCGTCCTGGTCATGGCTGTCCCGCAGCCATTCCGGGTTGCGCCGGCTGCGCATGCTGTTGCGCGACACCTCGCGCCAGCGCTCCAGGGGAAACAGGTCGTCGATCGGCTGGCCGTAGATGAAGGGATAGGTGAACCGCCGCCAGTTACTGGGGCGCAGCACACCGTGCCTCAAACCCGGCTGGATCTTGAAGCGGCTGCTCCACGCTGGTGCGCCGGCGGCTTGCGGGTTCACATCGCTATGGGCCGGCGCCAGGCGTGCCAGGGCCACCTCGCGCTGGCCACCGCAGTAATCCGGATGCAAGTAGTAGCCACTGCGCGGGCGACTGACCAGATAGCCATTGTCGAGCAGGCTCTCGTAAACCAGCGCCACGGTATTGCGTGATATCGACAGCTGTTGCGACAGGCGCCGGCAGGACGGCAAGGGCTCGTCCTGGGGAAACCCACCCGCGAGAATGGCGGATACCAGCGACTCGCGCAGCTGTTCCTGCAAACCGCGCTGCTGGTCGAAATCCAGGTGGAAGAAGTGGTCGATCATGGTCGCTCCCGCTTCATGGCTGTGCTCACTGCATAGCAATTCCTGCGCCATGGGCCATCGCGTTGGCTGGCCAGTGGAATGCCGCGAACTGCACCTATGGCCACGCACGCCGCGCTCTCTATGGTGAAAAACAGCCATCTGGCACGCCCATCGCAAGCCAATCGATCTGTCGACTCCGGAGTTCTGACCATGACCCCACCAGGCATCACAACCGCAATGCCCATCCATGGCTTCGCCCTGCTACGCAAACTGGTTTTCGCCGGCCTGGCCGGGAGCCTGATGGCGGCTGCCGCGAGCGTCCAGGCTGATATCGCCGAGGTGAAGGAACGCGGCTACCTGAGTGTCGCCACCGAGGACGACTACGCGCCGTTCAATTACATCGTCGATGGCAAGCCCGAAGGTTTTCACAAGGACCTGCTGGAGGACCTCAAGGCCTACGCGAAGGACAAAGGGTTCGACGTACGTCAGGAAATCCTGCCGTGGACGGGGCTGCTCGCGTCGGTGTCTTCAGGTCAGTACGACATGGCCTTCACCGGCGCACTGGTCACCGACGACCGCCTGCGGGTATTCAATTTCGCGCCGCCTTTCGCTTCGGCCCAGCACTTCTATGTCAAGCGTGCTGGCGATCACAGCCTGAGCGATATCGCCAGCCTGTGCGGCAAGACCGCTGGCCTGCAGGCCGGCAGTGCCCTGCTCGCACGCCTGCCGGAACTCAAGAGAATGATGGCCGATGCCGGCTGCGAAATCGGCAACGTGGTGGAGTACCAGTCCTACCCGGAGGCTTACGCGGACCTCGCCAACGGTCGCCTGGACTACGTGATCAACGCGCTGATTTCGGTCAACGACCTGGTCAAGACCCGTGGCGATACCTTCGCCAAGGGCATCGCGGTCTCCGGAGACGGTTTCGCAGCCTGGCCGATCCCAAAGAAGAGTCCCGAACTGCTCGAGCTGATCACCGGCTTCATGAACCAGATTCGCGACAATGGTCGACTGGCCGCGCTGCAGACCAAGTGGTTCGGCGAGGCCTTCCCGTCGATGCCCAAGGAGCCGATCACCGCTGTCGATCAGTTCCACAAGCTGGCCGGGATGGAGTGACCTCGCGCCACTGACGCCACGCCGCGAGCGGACGCAGGGATTGCCAGCCGCCTGCCTCGCCTGTTTTCCATTGCTCATCCAAGGATCCCCCATGAACGGACAAGCCTGGCTACTGCTACTCGAAGGCGCCTGGACGACCTTGTGGATATCCGGCGTCGCCATTGCCATCGGGGTATCGGCCGGCCTCGGCATCGCCCTGCTGCGCATGGCCCGCATCCCGTTTCTCGAACAGTTGCTGGTGCTCTACACCAGCCTGGCGCGCGCCACGCCGCTGGTGACCCTGGTGCTGTTCATCTTTCTGTCGGCGCCGATGTTCGGCATCAACCTCGACCGCAACAGCGCAGCGATCCTCGCCCTGGCACTCAACACCACGGCCTTCAACGCGGAAATCTGGCGCGCCGCGTTCATCAGCTTCTCCCGCGAACAGAAGGAAGCGGCTCTGGCCTGCGGCATGACCGAGGGCGTGTTCTTTCGCCGCATCATGCTCCCGCAGATGCTGACCAGCAGCCTGCCCGGCCTGGTCAATGAAATGTCCTTCCTGATCAAGGGCAGCCCGGCCATCGCCATCATCGGCATCGTCGACCTGACGCGGGTGACCAATCGTATTGCCGCTGTCACCTACGACCCGCTGCCGCCGATCATCGCTGCGGCGCTGCTGTACATGGTGATCATCGGCGTGCTGCTCAAGCTGCAGGCGATTGCCGAGAAAAAAGCCAACCGACTGGCCATGTAAGGAAATCCAGCATGACCGAATGGAGCATTATCTGGGACGCCCGCGAGGCGTTCTTCAGTGGTTTCCTGACCACCCTCACACTGTTCGGGCTGTCCATCGTCTGCGCCTTCGTGCTCGGCTGCGCAATGCTCTACAGCCTCGAGGAACGCACTCCGTTGTCGACCCTCGTGCGCTGGCTGGTCAACGGCATGCGCATGCTGCCGTTCCTGATCCTCGCCTACCTGCTCTACTACGGCCTGCCACGCCTGGGCCTGCGCCTGGATGCCTGGACCGCCGGGCTGGTAGCGCTGATCGTCTACCATGGCGCCTACTTCACCGAGATCCTGCGCGGCAGCCGCCTGGTGCTGCCGGCAGGCTACGTCGAGGCGGCCAAGGCCCACGGCTTTACGCCGTTGCGGCTGTTCATGCGCATCATCCTGCCGCAACTGGTGATCAAGACCCGGCCGCTGCTGGGCAACCAGTTGATCATTGCCCTCAAGGACACCGCCTTTCTGACCATCATCACCGTGCAGGAGCTGACCGCCGCTGCCAACTCGGTCCAGGCCACCTACTTCATTCCCACCGAGGCCTTCGTGGTGGTGATCGTGCTGTATTGGCTCATCAGCATCTGCCTGGAACTGGTGCTCAAGTGGGCAGCGCGCTTCGGAGCGAAACGAGGATTCGAACATGGCTGACATTCCGGCGGTACGCATTCAAAACCTGTCCAAGAGCTTCTCCGACATCGAAGTGCTGCGCGACATCGAGCTGACCGTGAACAAAGGCGAGGTGGTCAGCGTGCTGGGCTCTTCCGGCTCGGGCAAATCGACCATGCTGCGCTGCATCAACTGGCTGGAGGAGCCGGATCGCGGCAGCATCTACATCGCTGGGGAACGTATCGGCATCAATGAGGAAGCCGGGCGCAAGATGACCAATCGCGAGCTGGCGGCCATCCGCGCCAGGACCGGCATGGTGTTCCAGGGCTTCAACCTGTGGCCGCACTTGAGCGTGCTGCAGAACGTCATGGAAGCGCCGGTACAGGTCAAGGGCATGCCGAAGGAGCAAGCCCGTGCGATCGCCATCGAATTGCTGGAAAAAGTTGGCATGGGCGACAAGCGGGACAGTTATCCTTACACCCTCTCTGGCGGCCAGAAGCAGCGTGTGGCAATTGCCCGCGTACTGGCCATGAGCCCGGAGGTGATCCTGTTCGACGAGCCTACCTCGGCACTCGACCCGGAGCGCGTCGGCGAAGTGCTGACGGTGATGAAAAACCTCTCCGCCGAGGGTTACACCATGATCGTGGTCACCCACGAAATGGAGTTCGCCCGCGCGGTGTCGGATCAGGTGGTGTTTCTGGAAAAAGGTAAGATCATCGAAAAATCCGCGCCGGAGAAATTCTTCAGCAACCCGGAGACTCAGCGGGTACGCAAGTTCCTCGAACTCTCCACCTGACGATCGCGGCTAGCTGCCCGACGCAGCAGCCGTTACGACATTTCCGAAAAAGAGGCAGAACATGACCAAGGTAGTTTTCATTACGGGGGCAACCTCCGGTTTCGGCCGCGCCACCGCTCGACGCTTCGCCGAAGCAGGCTGGGGCCTGGTGCTCAGTGGCCGTCGCCAAGAGCGCCTGGAGGAGCTGAAGGCCGAGCTGGAGGCCAAGGTACCAGTGCATATCGCCACCCTCGACGTGCGTGACGCCACTGCCGTGCAGGCGCTGGTCGACAGCCTGCCGGCGCCGTTCGACAAGATCCACGCGCTGATCAACAACGCCGGTCTGGCCCTGGCGCCGGAAGCCGCGCAGAAGGTGGCGCTGCAAGACTGGCACACCATGATCGACACCAACATCACCGGCCTGGTCAACGTCACCCATGCCGTGCTGCCCAAGCTGCTGGAAACCGGCAAGGGTGCGAGCATCATCAACATCGGTTCGGTCGCGGGCGAATGGCCGTACCCGGGCGGCCACGTGTACGGCGCCAGCAAGGCGTTCGTCAAGCAGTTCAGCTTCAACCTGCGCTGCGACCTGGTGTCCACCGGTGTACGGGTCACCGACATCGCCCCGGGCATGGCGGAAACCGAGTTCACCCTGGTGCGCACCAAGGGCAACCAGGCGGCCTCGGACGCGCTGTACAGCACCACCACGCCGCTGAGCGCGGAAGATATCGCCGAGCAGATCTACTACGTCGCCACCCTGCCTGACCATATCAACATCAACCGCCTGGAAATCATGCCCAGCCGCCAGGCCTGGGGCCCGTTCGCAGTCGATCGCGACAAGTAACGGCAGCACCGGGCGCGCCCTGCGCCCGGTTTACCTGGTCATGACGCGGCCAGGCTGGCCCACAGCGACAACCCCGACAAAAGCACCAGCAGCACGCCGACCAGGCGGTGCAACGAGAACGGCTGCCAGCGTGGCTGCAACCATTGCCCCAGCAGGTTGCCAGCCAGTGCAGGCCCCAGCAGCACGGCGGCCAGCTGCAGATGATGGATGCCAACCAGGCCGGCCACCAGCATACCCAGCAGGGCCACGCCACTGCTGGCGGCGAAGAACAGGATTGCCGTGGCACGCAAGGCCAGTGGCGACAAGCCGCAACGCAACAGGTAGAGCATCAGTGGCGGCCCGCCAGCGGAGGCGAGCGTGGTGGCCAGGCCGGCGCCAAGGCCCACCCAGAATGCCGGCCGCACAGATAGGCCATGCGCCGCAGGAGCGCCTTGGGGCAGCACCAGCGTCAGTGTGCCGCCCACCAGGCACAGCAGCGCAATCAATGGCCCCAGCCAATCGCCAGGCAACCAGGAAAAGGCCAGCACGCCCAGCGGCACGGCCACCACCATGCCAGTAACCAGGCGCGCCGCCAGTGCGTCATGGCCATCGTGCAGCGCACGCCTCCACAGGCCTGCACTGCATAGCAGATCAAGCAGCAACACCACCGGAATCACCTCGGCAGGCGGCCGCACCGCAAGCAGGCCAAGGGCGAGGATCATGGCGAAACCGAAGCCGCTGTACCCACGAATCAAACCGGCGAATGCGGCCAGAAGCATCAGCATGTCGACTACCCGAAAAGGAAATCGCCACTGTATTGAGCGGCACCCGAGCCGGGCAGAGCCAGATCTCACCAGCCTGCAAGCCAGCATATGGCTGCAGGTGCGACGATCGCGCTAGAGTAGCGCCGTCCCGACTACATGAACCGCCAGCCCTGCGTATCGGAAATGCCATGACGCCAACAATCCGTGCTGCCACCGCCGAGGACCTGCCTGCCCTCCTCGCCATCTACAACGACGCCGTGCTCAACACCACGGCCATCTGGAACGAGCGCCCCGTGGACCTGGCCAACCGCCAGGCCTGGTTCGAGGCGCGGGCGACCCAGGGCTATCCGATTCTGGTGGCGGTCGACGAGGCGCAGCAGGTGCTCGGCTACGCCTCGTTCGGTGACTGGCGGCCCTTCGAGGGCTTTTGCAACACCGTCGAGCATTCGGTGTACGTACGCCACGACACCCGCGGCCAGGGCCTCGGCCCGCTGCTGATGCAGGCGTTGGTCGAGCGGGCGCGGGAGGTCGGCAAGCATGTGATGGTCGCCGCCATCGAAAGCGGCAACGCCGCCTCGGTGCGCCTGCACGAGCGCCTGGGCTTCACCATCACCGGACAGATGCCCCAGGTCGGCTGCAAGTTCGGGCGCTGGCTGGACCTGACCTTTATGCAGCTGATCCTCACGCCACAGCGGAGCACGCCATGAGCCTGCGGATCCGCCAGCTCGACACCACTGATTTCGAAGCCTGCCGCCAGGGCTTGATCACCCTGCTGATCGACGCCGTGGCCAATGGTGCCTCCGTGGGTTTTATGGCCGATATCGACCCGCAGCAGGCGGACGGTTACTTCGATGAGGTAAACCGGGCGCTGGCCAGCGATGCATTGGCCATCTGGGTCGCTGAAGAGGATGGAAACGTGCTGGGCTCGGTGCAGCTCAGCCTGTGCCTGAAGCCCAATGGCCTGAATCGCGGCGAGGTGCAGAAGCTGCTGGTGCTGAGCAGCGCGCGGCGCCGCGGTATCGCCCGGCTGCTGATGCAGCAGCTCGAGGCCCATGCCGGGCACCTGAAGCGAGGATTGCTTTATCTGGACACCGAGGCCGGCAGCGAGGCCGAACACCTCTATCGCGCCCTGGGCTACACCAGCATCGGCGGCCTGCCCGATTACGCCTGCGGGCCGGACGGCCAGTACCGGGCCAACGCCATCTACTACAAGACCCTGTCACGCCCCTAACGCAGCTGGCTGTCCTTGCTGCCACGGCGGTTGAAGCCACCGGCCTTGGCCTGCTCCCTGTCGGCCTGGGCCTGGCAGTTCACGCACAGCCGCACGCCTGGAACGGCCTGGCGTCGCGCCTCGGGAATCGGTGCATCGCACTCTTCGCAATGGGTCAGGCTCTCGCCCTTAGGCAGCTGACTGCGCGCGCGCTGCACGGCGTCTTCGATGGTGCTGTCGATCTGTTCCTGCACGGCGCCGTCTTGCGCCCAACCGGTGGCCATAGCGTTCTCCCAATGAGCGGGCTGTTGAACTCCCATGCAATGCCGCGAAAACAGACGAAACGCCTGGTTCGCGCGTTACAAGGGACCTATTGCTTGGACTCGTATCCGAGCCTGTTCAACGCAGCAGTTTTTCAACGACCTGATGGTGAGGCTGACTCGAAGATAGGAGCGTGAGGCGGGGCTTGGCAAGGGGCAGCCGACGGCGGACGAATCGGCTCGCATTGCGCGGCCGCTGTCCGGCGTGGCAGGTGAAGCGGGGTTATTCCTTGACGTTCATGAACTCGTCGGCCCAGGCCACGTAGTCCTCGGGCTGGGTGTACTTGTGCGCCAGCTCCGAGGCGCTCAGGTCACTGGCCACGGCGTTGCGCTGCTCGCGCAGGCAGTCGTAGGTGGCCTTGATGGCGGCGAAGTAGGCAGCATGGCCGTTGACCACGATGCGTACGCCCAGTTTGGCGAGGCGTTCGTTGTCGCGCAGCTTGGGGTTGCCGTAGGTCACCAGCATCAGCGGCACGCTGAGGTGCTCGGCGATCTTCTCCAGGTGCTCGAAGTCCTCGACACCGACCATGCAGATGGCATCGGCGCCGGCCTTCTGATAGGCCATGGTGCGTTTGATGACTTCCTCGACGCTGAGCACGCCGGCATTGGTACGGGCGATGATCGCCAGGTCCGGGTCGACCCGCGCCTCCAGGGCGGCACGTACCTTGCCGACGCCTTCGGCGATGCTGATCAGGTCTGTCGACTTGCGGTTGAATTGGGCCGGCAGCAGGGTGTCTTCGATGGTCAGCGCGGAGATGCCGGCGCGTTCCAGTTCGACCACGGTGCGCATCACGTTCAGGGCGTTGCCATAGCCGTGGTCGGCATCGGCGATCACCGGCAGGCGGGACACGCGGTGGATGCGGGTAGCCTGCTCGACGAACTCGCTCAGGGTAATCAAGGCGAAATCCGGCGCGGCGAGTACCTGGAGGGAGGCCACCGAACCACCGAGAATGCCGACTTCGAAACCGAGATCGCCGGCGATACGCGCGGACATCGGATCGAAGACCGAGGCAGTGTGATAGCAGGCTCCCGAAGCCAGCAGGGTGCGGAAGGCGCGCCGCAATTCATGGTGGGAAGCACGTTGCATGTTGGTCATAGGCATTGTCCAAACGTCGGATGAATCGGGGGCTCGACGGCCATGTCCCCAGCCGTCTGAAGCGAATTCTTGTGGCGTGCCGCGAGCGATGGGCCAGGTGCCGGCAACTGCGCAGGCTGCCGCGCGGATGCCTCGACCCTCGGTTGATCCCCGCTTCGCAGCAAATTTCCCGCCAACTCAGCGCAGGGCGGTGGGTGGCTCTACATCGGGCAGCCACTGGCGGAAAATCGCCGAAAAACTGCCGTCCCGGCGCATTTCCGCCAGCGCCTCCTGCCAGGCCGCCACGATGGCCGGGTCGGTCTCGCGGGAAAAGGCGATGTAATACGACGACTCCATGAACACCATCTGCGGCTGCACATCCGCCGGTTCCAGCCCTGCCGGGGCGAGCATGTCGCGCAGCAGGATGTCCTCGAGCAGGATCAGGTTGCCGCGCCCATGGGCGAACAGCGTGACCATGGTCTGCGGCGTCGGCACGCCGTACAGGTTCGCCAGCCCCTTGGCCTGCAACGCCTCGTAGCTGTACCACTGCTTGGGCACCGCCAGGGGGCCGCTGGCTGCGACATCATCGAGGCTGTCGACCTGCATACCGCTGGATTTCAGCGAATAGAAGCGCACCTTGCCATGCAGGATCGGCCCGACCCACTGAAAGCGCTGTTCACGCTCGGGTGTCCGCACCATGGCGAACAGGGCCACGTCCGGCCCGCGCTGCGCCAGGGTATAGGCGCGGGTCCAGGGCATCATCTCGATCTGCGCCTGGCTGCCGGTTCGCGCAATCAACTCGCGTACCACATCGACGCCAAAACCGCGTAGCTCGCCGTCCTGCATGAAGGCGGTTGGCGGGCCCGGCTCGGTGAGGATGCGCAGCTCGGCGTTCACGCGTGCGCACAGCAGCAACGCGACAAACAGCACACCATAGCAACGCAGCGGGCCCATCTGGCCATCCCCATCAACACGTGAACAAAAACGGCGGCCGGGCAACGAATCGACGCCGGCGGGTCGTCGACACTCACGTTGCACCTAAAGCCGGCAATTTTACCCCAGTGACCGGCCAATTTCAGCAAGCAGCGGCGCCGGAGCACTACCGCTCGGCCAACTGCCACCCCGAGCACGAAGGACTTTGTGGTGATTGCAGCGACAATCGGGCTGGCGCCAGCGCCTCAGGCAGGCGATCATCGGCGCTCGCCCCTCGACGCACATCGACATGACCGACACCACGCAGACGCCCGCCGCACCGCACAAACCCCGCCCGTTCATCGACCTGCTGATCAGCATCGTGATCCCGTCGCTGATCCTCATGAAGCTCAGCGGCGAAGCCCGCCTGGGCCCGGATGGCGCGCTGGTGCTGGCCCTGGCATTCCCGCTGGGCTGGGGCGCGTTCGAGCTGGTCAAGTACCGTAAATTCAACTTCGTCGCCCTGCTCGGCCTGGTCAGCGTGATCCTCACCGGCGGCATCGGCCTGCTGCACCTGGACAACCAGTGGCTGGCCATCAAGGAAGCGGCGATTCCCGGCTTGATCGGCATCGCCGTGCTGGTGTCGACGCGCACCCGCTACCCGCTGATCCGCACGCTGCTGTTCAACAAGACCGTGCTCAACGTCGACAAGATCCATGATCGCCTGGAACAGGGCGGCCACACCCAGCGCTTCGAAGCACGCCTGCTGCGCGCCACCTACCTGCTCAGCGGTACCTTCTTCTTTTCCTCGGTGATGAACTACGTGCTGGCCAAGTGGATCGTCACCAGTCCGGCCGGCAGCGAGGCCTTCAACGACGAGCTGGGCCGCATGACCCTGCTCAGCTACCCGATGATCGCCATTCCGTCGATGATCATGCTGATGGCCATCTTCTACTACCTGTGGCGCACCATCCATGACCTCACCGGCCTCAAGCTGGAAGAGATCATGGCCAACGCCGAAGCCGACAAGAAGTCCTGACAGCCCATCGCATTGCCGGACCTCTACGCCTACCTGGGGCTGTTCGCCGCCGCATTCGGTGCGGCGACGCTGCTGCCACTGCAGTCCGAGGCGCTTCTGGTGGCGCTGCTGCTCGGCGGCGCGCAGCCGGTGTGGACGCTGGTCTTGGTCGCCAGCCTGGGCAACGTGCTGGGCTCGCTGGTCAACTGGTGGCTGGGCCGTTACCTGGAGCGGTTTCGCGACCGGCGCTGGTTTCCGGTCAGCGATCGGCGTCTGCGGCAGGCGCAGCGCTGGTACGGGCGCTATGGACGCTGGTCGCTGCTGCTGAGCTGGCTGCCGGTGATCGGCGATCCACTGACCCTGGTCGCCGGCATCATGCGTGAACCCTTGTGGCGCTTCACGCTGATCGTCACCCTGGCGAAAACCCTGCGTTATGCCGTGCTGGCCGCGGCCACGCTGGGTTTGAGCCCGTAAAAAGACACACGCGGTAACGGCCTGCGAACCGGTGCCAGTTGAGCAACCGGCCCGCCTCCGGGATACTGCGCACCCTGTACACCCACAACCCACCGGGTCATACCCCAGGGAAAGGGTCTGAACGATGGGTGCGACTGCTCATCGAATGCACAATCGACTGCTCGCCAAGACGTGAAACAGGGGATCGCCGTTGCAAGGTACCAAGCCCACGATGAAACGCAGTGACCTGATCTGGACGCTGATCGGGTTGTGCGCCGTGGTCGCGTCCTGCTTCCTGCTCTACCGCGAAGTGCGCAACATCTCCCTCGACGAGATCGCCGGCAGCCTCAAGGCCATCCCGCACCTGAACTGGATGCTCGCTGCCGTCGCCACCCTGGGCGCCTATTCGGCACTCGCCTGGTACGACCGCATCGCCATCGCCCACCTGGGCAAGAAGATTTCCTGGCGGTTCATCACCCTGTGCTCCTTCACCACCTACGCCCTGGCCCACAACATCGGCGCTTCGGTGTTCTCCGGTGCCGTGGTGCGTTACCGCGCCTACCGCACCAAGGGCCTGACGCCCCATGAAATCGGCATCCTGATCGTCTTCTGCTCCTTCACCTTCGCCCTTGGCACCCTGCTGGCCAGCGGCTGCGTGCTGGTGCTGCAGCCGGACCTGATCCACCGCGTGCTGGACGTCACCCCGCTGGTTTCGGTAGCCGTCGGCGGCCTCCTGTTGCTGCTGGTCGGCCTCTACGTGCTGGGCTCCTGGCTGCAGTTCAAACCCTGGAAATTCGGCAAGCTGCATGTCGAATACCCGCGTCTGCGCATCGTCGGTCGCCAGCTGCTGGCCGGCCCGCTGGAGCTGGCCTGCGCCGCGGCGATCATCTATTTCGCCCTGCCCGAGGCCTACAACCCCGGCTACATGGTGGTGCTCGGCGTATTCCTGGCGTCCTTCTCCCTGGCCCTGCTGTCCCACGCGCCCGGCGGCCTGGGCGTGCTGGAAGTCAGCTTCCTGGCCGCGCTGCCGGAGATCCCCGCTTCGGACGTGCTGGCAGCGCTGATCGTGTTCCGCGGCTTCTACCTGCTGCTGCCGTTCGCCCTGTCGCTGATCGTTGTGCTGGGCTTCGAGTGGGGCCAATGGCGCGAACGCCGCGGCGAAGTGCAAAATCCGCCACTGCCCTGACGAAGCGGCAGCACTGCCCGATCATTTGGCCTAGAATGCGCGGCCGTTTTTTCAGGAGCCGTGCGACATGCCACTTTCCACCCCTGCCCGCGCCTGCGGTATCGACTTCGGCACCTCCAACTCCACCGTCGGCTGGCTACGCCCGGGCGGCGACACGCTGATCCCGCTGGAAGACGGCAAGATCACCCTGCCCTCCGTGGTGTTCTTCAACCTCGAGGAGCGCCGCCCGGTCTATGGCCGCCTGGCCCTGCACGAATACCTGGAAGGCTACGAAGGCCGCCTGATGCGCTCGCTCAAGAGCCTGCTCGGCTCCAAGCTGCTGAAGAGCGAGACCGCGGTGATGGGTAGCGCCCTGCCGTTCAAGGATCTGCTCGGCTTCTTTATCGGCGAGCTGAAGAAACGCGCCGAAGCGGTGGCCGAACGCCCGTTCGAGGCCGTGGTGCTGGGGCGCCCGGTGTTCTTCGTGGATGACGACCCGCAGGCCGACCAGGAAGCCGAGAATACCCTGGTCGCCGTGGCGCAGAAGCTCGGCTTCAAGGATGTGTCCTTCCAGTACGAACCGATCGCCGCGGCCTTCGACTACGAATCCACCATCGAGCGCGAGGAACTGGTGCTGATCGTCGATATCGGCGGTGGCACCTCGGACTTTTCCCTGGTGCGCCTGGCACCGGAGCGCCGCCAGCTCGCCGAACGCCAGGGCGATATCCTGGCCACCGGCGGCGTGCATATCGGCGGTACCGACTTCGACAAGCAGCTTTCGCTGGCCGGCGTGATGCCGCTGTTCGGCTATGGCAGCCGGATGAAGAGCGATGCGCTGATGCCCACCAGCTTCCACCTCAACCTGGCGACCTGGCACACCATCAACGTGGTCTATTCGGCCGCCTCGCAGCGGGCGCTGCAGAACATGCGCTACGACATCGTCGACCCGACCGGCATCGACCGCCTGTTCAAGCTGATCGAGCAGCGCGCCGGCCACTGGCTGGCGATGCAGATCGAAGACAGCAAGATCGCCCTGACCGAGCAGCTGCAACACCCCATCGACCTGCAGCGTATCGAGGCGGGCCTGAACGCCGAGCTGACCCGCGGGCTGTTCGAGGACAGCATCGCGGCGCTGCTCGAACGCATCCGCGGCAGCGTGACCACCCTGCTCGGCGACGCAGGCGTGGCCCTGGAGCAGGTCGACACGGTGTTCTTCACCGGCGGCTCCAGCGGCGTACCGGCCCTGCGCCAGAGCGTGGCGGCGCTGCTGCCCAACGCCCGGCACGTGGAAGGCAATACCTTCGGCAGCATCGGCAGCGGCCTGGCCATCGAGGCGAAGAAGCGTTACGGCTGACAGCTGGGAAGGGGCAGCGATAACTGTGTGGGAGCGCGCCAGGCGCGCGAAATAGCGGGCATGGACTAGGTGTCCATGCCCGCCCCTGCAGAATGACTGACTACCTGCCTTAACGCGGCGCCACAGGGCGTGGCTTCTTCTTGCCAGCCGCGCCCTTGCCGGCGCCTCTCTTCTGCTCCTGCAGCCTGGCCTCGGCCGCCGCCTTGGCCTGTTCGCGCTTGTCCCAGGGCTTGCTGCCGTCGCTGCCACGGGGTGGCAGGCCGGTGTGCTGGGTAAGAATGCGGCCACCTGCAGGCTTGCCTGTCCCGCCGACCTTCTTGCTGCCCGCCGGCGTGGAGTTCTTGCGACGCGCGCTCTGGTACTCGTCGGCCTTGGGCTGGTAGGTCGGGATCAACTGGTGCTTGCCGTTGCCGATCAGGTCGGCGCGGCCCATGCGTTCCAGGGCCTCGCGCAGCAGCGGCCAGCCTTTCGGGTCGTGGTAGCGCAGGAACGCCTTGTGCAGACGACGCTGCTGCTCGCTCTTGACGATCTCCACGCCATCGCTCTTGTAGGTGACCTTGCGCAGCGGGTTCTTGCCCGAGTGGTACATGGCCGTGGCGGTGGCCATCGGCGACGGGTAGAACGCCTGCACCTGGTCGGCGCGGAAGCCGTTGCGCTTGAGCCACAGGGCGAGGTTCATCATGTCCTCGTCGGTGGTGCCCGGGTGCGCGGCGATGAAGTAGGGGATCAGGTACTGCTCCTTGCCCGCCTCCTTCGAGTACTTCTCGAACATGCGCTTGAAGGTGTCGTAGCTGCCGATGCCCGGCTTCATCATCTTGTCCAGCGGGCCGCGCTCGGTGTGCTCGGGCGCGATCTTCAGGTAGCCGCCGACATGGTGGGTGACCAGTTCCTTGACGTACTCCGGCGACTCCACGGCCAGGTCGTAGCGCAGGCCCGAGGCGATCAGGATCTTCTTCACCCCCGGCAGCGCCCGCGCCTTGCGGTACAGCTCGATCAGCGACGAGTGATCGGTGTTGAGGTTCTCGCAGATGCCGGGGAACACGCAGGACGGCTTGCGGCAGTGCTTCTCGATCTCCGGGTCCTTGCAGGCGATGCGGTACATGTTGGCGGTCGGCCCGCCGAGGTCGGAGACCACGCCGGTGAAGCCCGGCACCTTGTCACGCATCTCCTCGATCTCGCGGATGATCGACTCGTGGGAGCGGTTCTGGATGATCCGGCCTTCGTGCTCGGTGATCGAGCAGAAGGTGCAGCCACCGAAGCAGCCACGCATGATGTTCACCGAGAAGCGGATCATGTCGTAGGCCGGGATCTTCTCCTTGCCATAGGCCGGGTGCGGCACGCGCGCATAGGGCATGCCGAACACGTAGTCCATTTCCTCGGTGGTCATGGGGATGGGTGGCGGGTTGAACCACACATCCACCTCACCATGCTTCTGCACCAGCGCGCGGGCGTTGCCCGGGTTGGTTTCCAGGTGCAGCACGCGGTTGGCGTGGGCGTAGAGCACCGGGTCGTTGCGCACCTTCTCGAAGGACGGCAGGCGAATCACCGTCCTGTCGCGCTCCAGGCGCGGGTGCGAAAGCAGCTGGACGACCTTGGCCTCGTTGGGATCCTCGACGGCACCGGAGCCGGCCGCACCCTTCTCCTGCTCGATGGCGCAGGCTTGGGTGTCCTGGGTGTTCACGTAGGGGTTGATGATCTTGTCGACCCGGCCCGGACGGTCGATGCGCGTGGAATCCAGCTCGAACCAGTCCGCTGGCGTGTCGCGGCGAATGAACGCCGTGCCACGGATGTCGGAAATGTCCTCGATCTTCTGCCCGTAGGCCAGGCGCTGGGCGATCTCCACCACGGCACGCTCGGCGTTGCCATAGAGCAGGATGTCGGCGGTGGCGTCCATCAGGATGGAGCGGCGCACCTTGTCCTGCCAGTAATCGTAGTGGGCGATGCGGCGCAGCGACGCCTCGATGCCGCCAAGCACCACCGGCACATGGCTGTAGGCTTCCTTGCAGCGCTGGCTGTACACCAGGCTGGCGCGATCCGGACGCTTGCCGGCCAGGCCGCCAGGGGTGTAGGCGTCGTCGGAGCGGATCTTCTTGTCCGCGGTGTAGCGGTTGATCATCGAATCCATGTTGCCGGCCGCCACGCCGAAGAACAGGTTCGGCTGGCCGAGCTTCATGAAGTCGTCTTTGGACTGCCAGTTCGGCTGGGCGATGATGCCCACGCGGAAGCCCTGGGCTTCCAGCAGACGGCCGATGATCGCCATGCCGAACGAGGGATGGTCGACGTAGGCATCACCGGTGACAATGATGATGTCGCACGAATCCCAGCCGAGCTGATCCATCTCCGACCGGCTCATCGGCAGGAACGGCGCCGGGCCGAAACACTCGGCCCAGTATTTGGGATAGTCGAACAGCGGCTTGGCGGCTTGCATGGCGGTAACCGTTTTTGATCAGGAATTTCACGGGGCGCGGAATATAGCACAAATTTTAACCAAACCCGACTGCTGCGCTAGGTTGTACCGGGCATCCGATAGCAGGTAACGCGCCTCGCTTTGCTCATCTAAAAGCACGCGTTCAGTGTAAGCTCAGGCTTACACAACAAGACCCCGCCTGTCTCCAGGAGCCCCGCTTGCAGCGCCTAGCCATATTCCTGTCGCAGATACTGATCCTGGCGACCATGAGCCTGTCGGCCCACGCCGACGGCATCAGCCTGACGGCGACCAGCAGCGGGCAGACTCTGAACGGGCACATCGAGCTGCTCGAAGACCCGGGCGCGAAGCTGAGCATCGAACAGCTGGGCGACCCCGCCGTGCAGCAGCGCTTCGTGCCAGCCCAGGGCAAGGCCAGCGTTGGCCAGAGCGCCAATCCCTGGTGGATCAAGGTGACCCTGAACGCCGCCGCGGATGCCCCACGCCAGTGGTGGCTGGAGATCGCTTCGGTCACCCTGCTCGACCTGCAGCTGTATCTGCCCGATGGCCAGGGGGGCTGGCACAAGCGCCAGTCCGGGGAAACGGTAGGTTTCGCCGAGGGCCGTGATCATCCGCACCGGCGCATGCTGCTGCGCCTTCCCGAGCTGGGCGAACAGCCGCTCACCTTCTACCTGCGCACCTACGACCCGGCCGGCAACTCCTTCCCGCTGAAGGTATGGCAACTGGCCGACCTGAAAACCCAGGTGGCGACCGAAAACCTCTGGCTTGGCCTGATCTACGGGGTGATCACCGCACTGCTGCTGTACAACCTGTTCCTGTTCCTGGCGCTGCGCGACAGCGCCTACTTCTGGTACGTGGTCACCACCACCGGCGCGCTGCTGATGATTCTCGGCATGACCGGTCACGGCTTCCAGTACCTGTGGCCCGACTCGGCGGTGCCCTTCTGGCTGGACCGTATCAGCGTGCCGGCACTGTGGGGGTTCGGTGCCTGCCGCTTCACCCAGAAGCTGCTGCAAACCCGCCGTCACACCCCCTGGGCCCACCACCTGCTGACCCTGAGCTGCGCGCTCTATCTGCTGGCGGTACTCGCCGATGCGTTCGGCCTGCGCGCGGTCGGCGCCTGGATTTTCGTCCTGCTGGCGATTACCACCATTCCCACCGCCCTGTGGGCCTCGCTGAAGCGCTGGCGCCAGGGCTACTTTCCGGCGTGCCTGTACTTCTGCGGGTACGGCATGATCCTGGCCAGCGTCAACCTGCTGCTGCTGCGCGCCACCGGCGTCATCCAGCCGGCGGCGTGGAACAGCTACGTGTTTCCGGTCGCCGTGGCGCTGGAGTCGATCCTGTTCTCGTTCGCCCTCGCCTACCGCATCCAGCTGCTGAAGAACCAGCGAGCCGAAGCGCTGCAGCGCGCCGATGAGGAAAAAGGCGCCCGCCTGGCCCAGGTGCAGGCCAGTGCCGATGAACTGCAGCTGGCCGTGGATCGGCGCACCGCCGAGTTGAAAAACGCCAACCTGCAGCTCTTCCAGCAGAAACAGGAGCTGCGCCATGCGGCCTTTCACGATGCCCTGACCGACCTGCCCAACCGCCGTCATCTGGTGGAACAGTGCGAGAGCGCCTTGCGCGGGGCACGGCACAGCGATGAAAACCTGGCATTGCTGCTGATCGACCTGGATCACTTCAAGCCGATCAATGACCAGCATGGCCACGACGCCGGCGACCTGTTGCTGCAGCACATCGGCAAGCGCCTGCGCGAGCACGTACGCGGCAGCGATACGGTGGCACGCCTGGGTGGGGATGAATTCGCGGTACTGATTGGCGGTGCCGATGCCCGGCACTACGCCGGGGATGTCGCCGAGCGCCTGCTCGCCGAACTGGCCCGGCCGGTGGACTACGCCGGCCACGCCCTGAACGTCAGTATCAGTATCGGCGCGGCGTTCTACCCCCAGCATGCCGAGCAGTTCGCCGGCCTCTACAAGGCCGCCGACCAGGCGCTCTATCAGGCCAAGGCCGCCGGCCGCTCGGGCTACGCGGTGTTCCAGCCGGCGGCAGGCTGAGACGTCACTCGTCGTCGAACTGGTAGCTGCCGGGCGCCAGGTTCTCGAAACGCGAGTATTTGCCGAGGAAGGCCAGGCGCGCGGTACCCAGGGGGCCGTTACGCTGCTTGCCGATGATGATTTCGGCGACGCCCTTGTACTCGGTTTCCGGGTGGTAGACCTCGTCGCGGTAGACGAAAAGAATGATGTCGGCGTCCTGCTCGATCGCCCCGGATTCACGCAAGTCGGAGTTGATCGGGCGCTTGTTGGGCCGCTGCTCCAGACCCCGGTTGAGCTGCGACAGGGCGATCACCGGGCAGTTGAACTCCTTGGCCAGCGCCTTGAGCGAGCGGGAGATCTCGGAAATCTCGTTGACCCGGCTGTCGCCGCTGGAACCGGGAATCTGCATCAGCTGCAGGTAGTCGACCATGATCAGGCCGATCTCGCCGTGCTCACGGGCCAGGCGCCGGGTGCGCGCACGCATCTCGCTCGGCGAGATACCGGCGGTGTCGTCGATGAACAGCTTGCGGTCGTTGAGCAGATTGACCGCAGAGGTCAGTCGCGGCCAGTCGTCATCATCCAGGCGACCGGCACGCACCTTGGTCTGGTCGATGCGGCCGAGGGAGGCCAGCATACGAATCACGATGGATTCGGAAGGCATCTCCAGGGAATACACCAGGATCGACTTGTCGCTGCGCATCAGCGCGTTTTCCACCAGGTTCATGGCGAAGGTGGTCTTACCCATGGACGGACGGCCGGCGACGATGATCATGTCGGCCGGCTGCAGGCCGCTGGTCAGGTTGTCCAGGTCGGTGAAGCCGGTGGACAGGCCGGTGATCGCGTCGCCGTTGTTGAACAGCTCGTCGATGCGGTCGATGGCCTTGACCAGGATATCGTTGATGCCCACCGGGCCGCCGGTCTTGGGCCGCGCCTCGGCAATCTGGAAGATCAGCCGCTCGGCCTCGTCGAGGATCTCCTCACCGGTACGGCCCTCGGGCGCATAGGCACTGTCGGCGATCTCGTTGCTGATGCCGATCAGTTTGCGCAGGGTGGCGCGCTCGCGAATGATGCCCGCGTAGGCCTTGATGTTGGCCACCGACGGGGTGTTCTTGGCCAGCTCGCCCAGGTACGCCAGGCCGCCGACCTGGGACAGCTGGCCTTCCTTGTCCAGCTGTTCGGACAGGGTGACCACGTCGAACGGCTGGTTGCGCTCGGCGAGCTTGAAGATGGCGCGAAAGACCAGGCGATGGTCATGGCGATAGAAATCGCCGTCGGAAACCTGATCCAGCACGCGCTCCCAGGCGTTGTTGTCGAGCATCAGACCACCGAGCACCGCCTGCTCGGCCTCGATCGAGTGCGGCGGCACTTTCAAGGCAGCGGTTTGCAGGTCGTACTGTTCGGGGATGCTGATGTCGTTCATGGGCGCCTGGAAAGAATGCTTGCGGAGAAAAACAAAGGGCACGGTATCGCTTTCGCAATACCGTGCCCGATGTTAGCGGGAAGGCACCTGAGTGCAAGCCCGCTAAGCAGTTCGCTGAGAGTTAGGCAGCTACTACGACGACCTTGACGGTCGCTTCGACATCGCTGTGCAGGTGCACGGCTACGTCGTATTCGCCAACCTGGCGAATGGTGCCGTTCGGCAGACGCACTTCGGCTTTGGCCACTTCAACGCCGGAGGCGGTCAGGGCGTCAGCGATGTCATGGGTGCCGATGGAACCGAACAGCTTGCCTTCATCGCCAGCGGTGGCGGTGATGGTGACTTCCAGCTCGGCCAGCTGAGCAGCGCGGGATTCAGCCGAAGCTTTCTTCTCGGCAGCGGCTTTTTCCAGGTCAGCGCGACGCGCTTCGAAAGCAGCGACGTTGGCTTCGGTGGCAGCGGTAGCTTTGCCTTGCGGCAGCAGGAAGTTACGGCCGTAACCGGCTTTAACGTTCACTTTATCGCCCAGGTTGCCCAGGTTGGCGATTTTTTCCAGCAGGATGACTTCCATTTGGGTGTTACCTCTTAACTTTTAACCTTCACCGTTGGCGGGACCCGAACCGGGCTTGTCCGCCAGACGACCACGAAAATCAAACAGACTGTCGACGATGGCTAACACCACCAGCAAGGGAAAGATCAGCTGCATGAACAGCAACAGCGTGATGTACAGTCCGACCAGCCAGAACTTCGACAGTCGGCCCTTGGCCACCAGCCCGTGCAACAGGGCGATGGCCGCGAATGCCAACGGAACACTGCACAACGGCGTGAGCATGGCCATCTCGACACCCAGATTGGGCCCGAGCAGCATGCCGACCAGCAGCAACATCGCCAGCATCGGCGGAAATCTCAGCTCACGGAATTCCGCGCCGAAACCTCCCGGGTTGTACAACGCCGCCTGCCAGAATCGCCCAAGCATCAGGCTCAGCAAGCTGACCACCTGCAGCAACGCTGCCAGCAATCCGGTCAGCACCGGTGCAATGAGACCTTGGAGACGCGCCTGATCGTCCACCGACATCTGTTGGTGAACGCCATCGAGCATCTGCGGCAACAGCTTGTTCAGCTCCTGCGCCATGGCTTCGATGGGCTCGCGGAACGTCGCCCCCAATACCAGTCCATACACCAGGCCCAGCGCGATGCTGAACAACAGCACCCGCCTCCAGGACGGATTGGCGCGCAATACGCACGCCAGCCCCAACGCGCCCAGCAGCACCAGCAAGGTGCGCGGTTCGCCGAAGTACCACCAGCCAATGGCCGGCAGCAACGCCCAGGCGAGGATGCCGATGGCATCACTCAGGCCACGCCGCAGAAGCACCAGGCATCCGGCGGCGGCACTCAACCAGAACAGCAGCGGCAAAGCTGCAGAACCGACCACCACGAGGGTGGCCTGCATACGGCCGCGCATGATGAATTCTGCCAAGGCGCGCATGCGATCTATCCCTTACTACTTGTCGAACGTCAGATCTTAACGGCCGTGGCTGTCGGTGTAGGGCAGCAGGGCCAGGAAGCGGGCGCGCTTGATAGCGGTAGCCAGCTGACGCTGATAACGAGCCTTGGTACCGGTGATACGGCTAGGAACGATTTTGCCGGTTTCCGAGATGTAGGCTTTCAGGGTGTTGAGATCCTTGAAATCGATCTCTTTCACGCCTTCAGCGGTGAAACGGCAGAATTTACGACGACGGAAGAAACGTGCCATGGGATTGGCTCCTCAATAGATCCGTGGATTACTCGTCAGCGTTGTCGCTGTCGTTGTTGTCGCTGTCATCGCCGTCGTTGGACTCGGCGTTTTCAGGACGTTCACGACGCTCACGGCGCTCACTGCGGTTTTCTTCGGCCTTGAGCATCTCGGACTGACCGGTAACGGCTTCGTCGCGACGGATGACCAGGTTACGGATCACGGCATCGTTGTAGCGGAAGTTGTCTTCCAGCTCGGCCAGGGCCTTGCCGCTGCACTCAACGTTCAGCATCACGTAGTGAGCCTTGTGAACGTTGTTGATGGCGTAGGCCAGTTGACGACGGCCCCAATCTTCCAGACGGTGGATTTTGCCGCCGTCTTCTTCGATCAGCTTGGTGTAACGCTCGACCATGCCGCCGACTTGCTCGCTCTGGTCCGGGTGAACCAGAAAGATGATTTCGTAATGACGCATGAATGCTCCTTACGGGTTGTAGCCTGCCACGAAGATGCGGTCAGGCAAGGAGTGAATGACTCTGTTGGCTTGCCGTGACGGGTGGGCGCGCAAACGCCTGCCATGACGGCAAGGGGCGCCATTCTAGAGAAGCCCCCTGACGCACGCAAGGCGATTTGGCGATTTTTTGAACAGCAGCGATTTCAGGGGCAGCACGCCCAGCGCAGACGCCGGGCGATCAGGCGTGCGCTGCGGCTTTTACTTGCGGCCTGCTGCGGCAAGCCCGTGGCCGCGCCGCTGGCGCAGCGCCTCGAACAGGCAGATGCCGGTGGCGACCGACACATTGAGGCTGCTGACGCTGCCGGCCATGGGCAGCTTGACCAGGTAATCGCAGTGCTCGCGGGTCAGGCGGCGCATGCCCTTGCCTTCGGCGCCCATGATCAGCACCGTGGGGCCGGTCAGGTCCTGCTGGAACAACTCCTGCTCGGCTTCACCGGCCGTGCCGACGACCCACAGGCCGCGCTGCTGGAGTTTTTCCAGGCTGCGCGCCAGGTTGGTCACCGCGACAAGAGGAATCACCTCGGCAGCCCCACAGGCGACCTTGCGCACCACCGGGGTCAGCGTGGCCGACTTGTCCTTGGGCACGATCACCGCCAGGGCGCCCGCCGCATCGGCGGTGCGCAGGCAGGCGCCGAGGTTGTGCGGATCGGTCACGCCATCGAGCACCAGCAACAGCGGCGGGCCTTCGCAACGATCGAGCAACTCCTCGAGCATCGCCTCGCCCCACACCTGGCTCGGGCTGACTTCGGCGACCACACCCTGGTGCACGCCCTCGACCCAGGCGTCCATCTCGCGGCGCTCGCACTGGCCGACGGCGACCCGCGCCTGGCCGGCCAGCTCGAGCAGCGGCTGCACCCGTGGGTCGCTGCGGCCATCGGCCAGCCAGATCTGCTTCACCCGCTTGGGGTGATGACGCAGCAGCGCCTCGACGGCATGCACGCCGTAGATCTTTTCCAGCTGACTCATGACTTGGCCTTGCCTTTCGACGGGCCCTTGCGATGGCGACTCGACTTGCCGCCCTTGTCGGTCGTCTTGGCGCCCTTCTTGCCGGAAGTCTTGGACTCGGCGAGCAGGGCCTTCTTCACGTCACGGCTCTTCTGGACGTCGGCGTTGCCGGCCGGCGCATTGCGCGAGCCCCTGCCACCGCGGCTGTCGCTGCCGGTTTCACGGCGCTTGCGGGCGGTCGGCGCCTGCTCGACACCCTGGGCCATCTCGAAATCGATCTTGCGCTCGTCCAGGTCGACGCGCATCACCGTCACCGACACGCTGTCGCCCAGGCGATAGTTGCGGCCGCTGCGCTCACCGGCGAGGCGGTGGTGCACCGGGTCGAAGTGGTAGTAATCCGCCGGCAGCGCGGTGACGTGCACCAGGCCCTCGACGTAGATGTCCTTGAGTTCGACGAACAGGCCGAAGCCGGTTACCGCCGTGATCACGCCGGGGAAGGTCTCGCCGACGCGATCCTTCATGAACTCGCACTTGAGCCAGTTGACCACGTCGCGGGTGGCTTCATCGGCACGCCGCTCGGACATCGAGCACTGCTCGCCGAGCTGCTCGAGCATCGGCTCGTCGTACGGGTAGATGCGCGCCTTGGGCATGCTGACGGCACCGGCACGCTCGACGTGCGGGGTGTCCTGCTTGGAACGGATCACACTGCGGATGGCGCGGTGGATCAGCAGGTCCGGGTAGCGGCGAATCGGCGAGGTGAAGTGCGCGTAGGCGTCGTAATTGAGGCCGAAGTGCCCCTGATTGTCGGCGCTGTAAACCGCCTGGCTGAGCGAGCGCAGCATCACGGTCTGGATCAGGTGGTAATCGTCACGCCCGCGGATGCTTTCCAGCAGTGCCTGGTAGTCCTTGGGCGACGGGCCGTCCTTGGACTTGCCACGGTGCAGGGACAGGCCCAGCTCGCCGAGGAAGGCCTTGAGTTTCTCCAGGCGCTCCGGCGGCGGGCCGTCGTGTACGCGGTACAGCGCCGGAATGCCGTGCTTCTGCATGAACGCCGCGGTGGCCACGTTGGCGGCCAGCATGCACTCCTCGATCAGCTTGTGGGCATCGTTGCGCTGGGTCGGGCGGATTTCCGCGATCTTGCGGCCCGAGCCGAAGATGATGCGGGTTTCCTGGGTTTCGAAGTCGATGGCGCCGCGCTCGTGGCGCGCGGTGAGCAGCACCTGATAGAGCGAATAGAGTTGCTTGAGGTGCGGCAGCACCTCCTTGTACTCGTTGCGCAGGGCCTTGCCTTCGCTGCTCTTGGGCTGCTCGAGCATGGCGCTGACCTTGTTGTAGGTCAGGCGCGCGTGGGAGTGGATCACCGCCTCGTAGAACTTGTAGTCGGTCATCTTGCCGGTCTTGGAGATCGAGATCTCGCAGACCATGGCCAGGCGGTCGACCTTGGGGTTCAGCGAGCACAGGCCGTTGGACAGCTCCTCCGGCAGCATGGGAATGACCCGCTCCGGGAAATACACCGAGTTGCCGCGCACCTGGGCCTCGGCATCCAGCGCCGAACCGACCTTCACGTAGTGGGAAACGTCGGCGATGGCCACGTAGAGCTTCCAGCCACCGGAGAACAGCCGCCAGTTGCTGCCGTTCTTCTCGCAATACACCGCGTCGTCGAAGTCCCGGGCATCCTCACCGTCGATGGTGACGAAGGGGATATGGCGCATGTCGACGCGGTTCTCCTTGTCCTTTTCCTCGACCTCGGGCTTGAGCTTGCGGGCTTCCTTGAGCACCGCCTCGGGCCAGACGTGGGGGATGTCGTAGCTGCGCAGCGCCACGTCGATTTCCATGCCCGGCGCCATGTAGTTGCCGACCACTTCGGTCACGTCGCCCTGGGGCTGGAAGCGCGGCGTCGGCCAATGGGTGATCGTCACTTCGACGAACTGGCCCTGCTTGGCGCCGCCATTGCGGCCAGCGGTAACCAGCACTTCCTGCTGGATCTTCGGGTTGTCGGGAATCACGAAGCCGATGCCGCTCTCTTCGTAGTAACGACCGACGATGGTCTCGTGACCACGGGAGATCACCTCGACGATGGCGCCTTCGCGACGACCGCGCCGGTCGAAGCCGGATACCCGCGCCAGCGCGCGGTCGCCATCGAATACCAGGCGCATCTGCGCCGGGCTGAGGAACAGGTCGTCGCTGCCGTCATCGGGCACCAGGAAGCCGAAGCCGTCGCGGTGACCGCTGACCCGGCCGAGGATCAGGTCCAGCTTGTCCACCGGGGCATAGGTGCCGCGGCGGGTGTAGATCAGTTGACCGTCGCGCTCCATGGCGCGCAGCCGGCGGCGCAGGGCTTCGATCTGCTCGTCGGTGGTCAGCCCGAATTCGTCGAGCAGTTCCTCGCGACTGGCGGGCGAGCCGCGATCAGCCAGCTGCTGAAGAATCAGCTCGCGGCTGGGGATGGGGTTGTCATACTTTTCCGCTTCTCGAGCGGCCTCGGGATCGAGGGATTGCCAATCGGCCATTAGAAACTGTTCACCTTATCTATAGAGTCGGTTTTTGCCATGTGTGTATTGAAGCGCGAAAGCGCCCTCCGGGTCAGCTTTCGCCGAGAATAATTTTTCGACGTCAGGGGTTTACAAGGTAAAAGCACGACCGTATAGTTCGCGCCCACAGCGTCGAGCAGACGTTGTAACACGGAACAGATGAGCAATCATCAGTTTCAGTGCCCAGGTGGCGGAATTGGTAGACGCGCTGGTTTCAGGTATCAGTGATCGCAAGATCGTGGAAGTTCGAGTCTTCTCCTGGGCACCAAATTTCGTGAAGCAGCTTGATAACCTGCTTTGCAAATAACGGACGTAATGATCCGTACCGGCAACGGTGAACATTACTGCAGTGCCCAGGTGGCGGAATTGGTAGACGCGCTGGTTTCAGGTATCAGTGATCGCAAGATCGTGGAAGTTCGAGTCTTCTCCTGGGCACCAAATTCAAAAAACCGAGCCAATGGCTCGGTTTTTTATTGCCTGCGAAAAAGTACCGCAGAGCCTGGTGAACACCAGGCCCCACGCAGCCAGTCTCATACTTTGAACTGCCCCAGGCTGCCCTTGAGCTGACCCGCCAGGCCATCGAGCACCCGACCGCTATTGGCCGTTGCCGCCACCGCCTCGGCCGCACGCTGGGCTTCGGCATGGATCACCTCGACCCGCCCACGCACCGCATCGGCACCTTCGGCCTGGTGCGCCGCCGCCTGAGTCGCCGTATTGATGGCGCCATGCACGTCCTCCACGGAGCGCTGCACCGCCTGCTGGATTCGCGCACTCTCGCGCAGCGCCGCCAGCCCCTGATCGGCCTGCTGCCCAGCCTGGCCGACCGCCTCGACCGCTTCGCGCGCCCCCTGCTGCAGGGCGACGATATGCGACTGGATATCACCGGTGGACTGCTGGGTCTTGCTGGCCAGCGCCCGCACTTCGTCGGCCACCACGGCAAAACCGCGGCCGCTCTCGCCCGCCCGTGCCGCCTCGATGGCCGCGTTGAGGGCCAACAGGTTGGTCTGCTCGGCGATCGAACGGATCACCGTGAGCACCACCTCGATCTGTTCGCTCTGCTTGGCCAGCCGCTCGATGACCGCCGACCCGGCATCGACCCGCTGCACCAGCTCTTCGATGGAGCTGCCGACCCGATTGGCGATCGCGGCATTTTCCTGGGTCGACTGGCGAATGGCTTCGACCCGCTGCAGCGCCTCCTGCATGGCGCGGCTCTCCGCCTGGGCCTCGTCGGCCATCGCCGCCAGCGCCTGCAGGCTGGCCGCCACCTCGTCACGCTGGCGCTCGGCGGCCGCCTCCGCCGCGGCACTGCGGGTGCTCAGGGCACTGATCTCCTGCCCGGTGCGCACCGCCACTTCGCCCGCCTCACGAACGATGGGCTGCAGCTTGGCGACGAACCGATTGACCGCCGAAGCCATTTCGCCCACCTCGTCACGGCTGTCGATTTCGATTCGCCGGGTCAGATCCCCCTCGCCGGCGGCCAGATCGTCGAGCGCCGCGATCAGGGTACGCAGGCGCACCACCACGCGGCGCCCCAGCACGATGGCCAGCGCCAGCAGCACCCCCAAACCGACCACCGCAAGGCCCAACCCGATGCGCCAGCGCAAGTTGGCGGCAGCGGCATCCACCGCCACATTGGTATTGGTCGCCATGCCCTGGGCGGCCTGCTGTGCCGATGCCAGACGCTGCGACAGCGCCTTGGCACTGTCCGTGGAAGCACCGGCCAGGCTATCGGCGACCAATTGCCCACCGCTGGCCAGCAAGGCCTCGAACCGCTTGTCAACAGCCACCAGTTCGGCATCGATGGCGGCCGTGGAGACGCCCATCAGCACCTTGCCGATTTCCACATCGTTGGGACTGATGCTGGCTTCGACGAAATACACCTTGGGGTCGGTCTTGGCCGCATTGATCACCTTGTCCAGGGCACGCTCGCCCTCCCCCCTGTCGAGCAAGCTCTTGATCTGCTCGTTCTGGCGGTTGAGGTAACGGGTCAGATGGTTACCCTCGGCGTCGTCGTAGATCACGAACAGCACGTTGGGGTTACGCTGCGCACGGCGGGCGAATTCCGACAGTGCGGGAATATCGGAATCCCACATGGCCCGCGGCGCCACGGCGGCGAGCAGCTGCGCCAGATCATTGGCGGAATCACGCAGACTGCGCTCGAGACTGGCGCGGATCTGCACCCGCTCTTCGCCGAGACGGCTCGACAACCCGGCCGACAGGCTCTCGCGGGTACGCACCGAAAGCCCACCCAGGCTTGCCGAAACCTCCTGGTTGGCCTGTTCCAGCTCGCTTGCCAGGCGCTGGGAGTCACTGCCCAACTGGCGCTCCAGATCGGTCACCAGACCGTCCACGGTACTGCGAGTCAGGGCCAGCACCAGCAGCACCTGAACCAACAAGGCCACGCCCAGGGCAATGAACACGGGCAACAGCAGGCGACTACGCAACAGCGATAACACAGCGATCACGGGCAAATCCTCCGACCGCCAGGGGAGCGGCAACTTCAGGGGTAGGATCAAGACGAAGCAAGGCGCGTGCCGGGTAGCGGCACATCGCCAGATTGCGCCGCGCCCTGGCGCCCGTCAAACGAAAAACGGGCCGCCCAAGGGCGACCCGTTTCGTTTACCGACCCAAGGCTCGGAACGAGCCCTCGCCACTCAGGCGAACGGGTGACGCAGCACGATGGTCTCGTTGCGATCCGGGCCGGTGGAGATGATGTCGATCGGCGCGCCGACCAGCTCTTCCAGGCGCGAGATGTAGGCACGGGCATTGGCGGGCAGTTCGTCCAGGGTCTTGGCGCCCAGGGTCGACTCGCTCCAGCCCGGCATCTCTTCGTACACCGGCTCCAGGCCGATGTAGCTGTCGGCATCGGTCGGCGCATCGATGACCGCACCGTTGTCGTTCTTGTAACCCACGCAGATGCGGATGGTTTCCAGGCCGTCGAGCACGTCCAGCTTGGTCAGGCACAGGCCCGAGATGCTGTTGACGTCGATGGCGCGACGCAGGATCACCGCATCGAACCAGCCGCAGCGACGAGCACGGCCGGTGGTGGCACCGAACTCGTGGCCACGCTTGGCCAGGAAGGCGCCGATGTCATCGAACAGCTCGGTCGGGAACGGGCCGGAACCGACGCGGGTGGTGTAGGCCTTGGTGATACCGAGGATGTAGTCGATGTACATCGGGCCAACACCGGAACCGGTGGCGATACCGCCGGCGGTGGTGTTGGAGCTGGTGACGTACGGGTAGGTGCCGTGGTCGATGTCCAGCAGCGAGCCCTGGGCGCCTTCGAACATGATGTCCTTGCCGGCGCGACGCAGGTTGTGCAGCTCGGCGGTGACGTCGAGCATCATCGGCTTGAGCTGCTCGGCGTATGCCATGCACTGATCCAGGGTTTCCTGGAAGTCGATGGCCGGCTCCTTGTAGTAATTCACCAGCTGGAAGTTGTGGTAATCCAGCAGCTCGCCGAGCTTGGCGGCGAAGCGTTCGCGGTGGAACAGGTCACCGATGCGCAGGCCACGACGGGCGACCTTGTCCTCGTACGCCGGGCCGATGCCGCGGCCGGTGGTGCCGATCTTCAGCTCGCCACGGGCCTTCTCGCGCGCCTGGTCCAGGGCCACGTGATAGGACAGGATCAGCGGGCAGGACGGGCTGATGCGCAGGCGCTCGCGCACCGGTACGCCCTTCTCTTCCAGCTTGGTGATCTCGCGCAGCAGGGCGTCGGGGGCGACCACCACGCCGTTGCCGATCAGGCACTGCACGCCTTCGCGCAGCACACCCGACGGAATCAGGTGCAGTACGGTCTTCTCGCCGTCGATCACCAGGGTGTGACCGGCGTTGTGGCCGCCCTGGTAGCGCACGACGGCGGCGGCATGTTCGGTCAGCAGATCGACGATCTTGCCCTTGCCCTCATCACCCCACTGGGTGCCCAGGACGACGACATTCTTACCCATGATACTTGTCCTCTTCGCGCAAGCTTGAGCCGGTCACGGCCGGCGAAAGTAAATCAGAATAGACGACCCCGTGGGCCACTCAGTCCAGCGCCAGCACCTGCCAGCGACCGTCGTGCAATACCAGTTGGCGATCGCAGCGCGCCTGCGCCGCCTCACCCAGTTCCTGCCCCGGCAGCGCCTGCACCACGCGCTCGCCATCGGCACGCAAGCGGCGAACCGCCTGCCACAGGTAGACGTCATGGCTGTCCGGTGCCCAGATACCCGCCGGCTCTTCGCCAAGCGGCATGTGGCCGAGCGTCACCAGCGTCTTCAGGTCGGTGGAGAAACCGGTAGCCGGCCGGGCACGGCCGAAGTCGGCGCCGATGTCGTCGTAACGCCCGCCCTGGGCGATGGCCTGCCCCACGGACGGTACGAACGCAGCGAACACCACGCCGGTGTGGTAGTGGTAACCGCGCAGCTCGCCCAGGTCGAAATACAGCGGCAGCTCCGGGTAGCGCAGCTCCAGCGCATCGGCGATGGCCACCAGCTCATCCAGGGCGGCATGCACGTCGTCCGGCGCATCGACCAGGCAGGCCTGGGCCAGATCCAGCACGTCGCGACTCCCGCACAGCTCGGCCAGGGCGCGCAGCATGCGGCGCAGCGAGTCGGGCAGCGCCTCGGTGAGCGCATCGATCTCGTCCATGGCCTTGCGCTGCAGGGCGTCGAACAGCTGCTGCTCGGCTTCACCGGAGAGTTCGGCGGCACGCACCAGGCCGCGGTAGATACCGACGTGCCCCAGGTCCATGTGCACGTCCGGCACGTCGGCCAGCTCCAGGGTGTCGACCAGCAGGCTGATCACTTCGACATCGCTGGCCGGGCTGGCGTCGCCGTACAGCTCGGCGCCCAGCTGGATCGGGCTGCGCGAGGTGGTCAGTGCCCGCGGCTGCGCATGCAGCACGCTGCCGGCGTAGCACAGACGGCTCGGGCCCTCACGGCGCAGGGTGTGCGCATCGATGCGCGCGACCTGCGGGGTGATGTCGGCACGAAAGCCCATCTGTCGGCCGGACAGCGGATCGGTCACCTTGAAGGTGCGCAGATCCAGGTCCTGGCCCGCGCCGGTGAGCAGCGATTCCAGGTACTCGATGTGGGGGGTAACCACGAATTCATAACCCCAGCGCTGGAACAGATCCAGCACCTGACGACGCGCGATTTCGATGCGCGCCGCTTCCGGGGGCAATACTTCTTCGATCCCATCTGGCAGCAGCCAGCGGTCTACCGTTGCCATTTCGCCATTTCCCTCTTGATTCGGGCGGCACAAGCCTTCAGTGAAGCGGATGGAAAGCCGAGCCCGGCAACAGGCCGGTCGACTCCAGGAACGGGCATCGAGACGATCAGAGATTTGATTGCACGAAGCCCCCACGCCAGCGGCGCGGAAAGGGGCAAGGTCAGGGACCTTGAAAGACAGAACGTAACGCTCAGTTCGTGCCGCATGATTCCCACAGGCGCAAAAAAGCCGGGATTTTCCCGGCTGCCGCATCATACCACGCCAAAAGCCTCAAGCCGCAAGCTTCACACGACAAGCGAACACTCGGCATCGCTTGCGGCGTTTGGCTTGCGGCTCAGGGCCGCATTATGGCTTGGACTTCTCCAGGTAACGGAAGAAATCGCTGCTCGGATCCAGCACCAGCACGTCACGCTTGTCGGCGAAGCTCTCGCGATAGGCGTTCAGGCTGCGATAGAAGGAGTAGAACTCCTGATCCTGGCCATAGGCCCTGGAGTAGATGGCAGCGGCCTGGGCATCACCCTCACCGCGCAATTCCTCGGCCTGGCGATAGGCCTCGGCGAGAATCACGCGCTGCTGACGATCGGCGTCGGCACGAATGCCTTCTGCCAGCTCCTTACCCTTGGCACGGTGCTCACGGGCCTCGCGCTCACGCTCCGAGCTCATCCGATCGAAAACGCTGCGGTTGACTTCCTTGGGCAGGTCGATGGCCTTGACGCGAACGTCCACCACCTCGATACCCAGTTCACGCTGCGCCGCACGGTTCAGCGAAGCGGTCACGTCAGCCATCAGCGCGTCACGCTCGCCGGACACCGACTCGTGCAGGGTGCGCTTACCGAACTGGTCACGCAGCGATGCTTCGAGACGACGGGACAGACGCTCGTCGGCGATCTGCTTCATGCCCGAGGTCGCGGTGTAGTAACGCTCGGCATCCAGCACGCGCCACTTGGCGTAGGCATCGACCATCAGCGCCTTCTTCTCGAGGGTCAGGAAGCGCGAGTTGACGGTATCCAGGGTCAGCAGGCGGGCATCGAACTTGCGCACCTGGTTGACGTAAGGAATCTTCATGTGCAGACCCGGCTGCACGTCCGCCTCGACGATTCGCCCGAACTGCAGCAATACCGCCCGCTCGGTCTGCGCCACGATGTAGAAGCTGCTCCACGCCACCAGGGCCAGCACCACGCCTGCGATCAGGGTCACCAGTGATTTATTGCTCATCAACGGCTCTCCCTTGTACGCACGTCTGCCTGCCCGACGTTGTTGCCAACGCGTGCGCCGAGATCGGCAGCGCCGGCACCGGCCGCGCCGGACGACGGATTACTGCTGCCACCACGGCTGTCGATCATCTTGTCCAGCGGCAGATAGAGCAGGTTGTTCTGCCCCTTGTCGCCGGTTACCAGCACCTTGCTGGTGTTGCTCATCATCTGCTGCATGGTGTCCAGGTACAGACGCTCACGGGTGACTTCCGGAGCCTTGCGATACTCGGCCACCAGCGCGGTGAAACGATCCGCCTCACCCTGGGCGCGGGAGATCACTTCGTCACGGTAACCGCTGGCATCCTCGATCAGACGCTGGGCCTGACCACGGGCTTCCGGCACCACGCCGTTGGCGTAGGTTTCCGCCTGGTTCTTCTCACGCTGCTCGTCTTCACGGGCGCGGATCACGTCATCGAAGGCTTCCTGCACTTCACGCGGCGCCGCCGCGCTCTGCAGGTTCACCTGGGTCACGGTGATACCGGTGCGGTAGGTGTCGAGGAAACGCTGCAGACGCTCACGCACATCGCCGGCCATCTGCTCACGACCTTCGGTCAGCACCTGGTCCATCTCGGTGGAACCCACGACGTGGCGCACGGCGCTGTCGGTGGCGTGCTGCAGGCTGGTTTCAGGCATGTCGACGTTGAGCACGAAATCCTGCAGGTTGCTGATCTTGTACTGAACGGTCAGAGGTACTTCGATGATGTTCTCGTCTTCGGTCAACATCTGCCCCTGCTTGCTGTAAGCACGCTCGCGGGTGACGTTTTCCTGGAACTTGCGATCGATCGGCGGGAAATAGATGTTCAGGCCCGGCCCGACCGTCTCGTGGTACTTGCCGAAACGCAGCACGACGGCCTGCTCCTGCTCATCGACCACATAGATAGCGTTGTACAGCCAAAAAGCGCCCACGACGGCCAGTGCAACGAACAGCAGGCCGAAACCGCCACCCTTGCCCCTGGAACCATTGTTGTCACTGCCGCGTTTGTTGCCGCCACCGAACACCCCATTGAGTTTGTCCTGCAGCTTGCGGAAGGCTTCGTCAAGATCCGGTGGTCCCTTGCGGTCGCCGCCACCACCGCCGCCGTTGCCACGACGGCCGCCGCCACCCCAGGGATCCTGATTGTTCGAGTTGCCACCCGGCTCATTCCAAGCCATAGCGCTCTCCATACTGATAAAGCAAAGACGCGCCAACGGCGCGCCCACCAATGCTACAGAATGCCTGCTTCCAGCGGCAAAATCACCGCTGCGGGCTTTATTGCAAAGTGTGTTGCTCGATGAACTCGAGTGGCTGCAGGCCCTCGCGGCTGACCAGACGGTTGAGTTCGACCCGCGGAATGCGCACCTGCAACAGGCTGCTGCCGTCCTGCGCATAGGACTCCTGCAGCACGGCGCCCAGTTCAAAGAATTGCGCCCGCAAGCGCGCCAGGCGCTGCGGCAACTGCAGCGTGGCGACGAACAGGTCGTCACCGAGCAGCTCGGCGACCGCCTGCTTGAGCAGGGGCAAGCCACGACCATCACGCGCCGACAGCCAGACCCGCTCGGGACGCCCATCGGCATTGCGCTGAATCTGCGGCTCGACGCCCTCGAGCAGGTCGAGCTTGTTGTACACCTCGAGCACCGGCAGGTCCTGGGCGCCGATTTCGCCAAGCACCGCGAGCACCTGCTCGATCTGCGCGTCGCGCTCCGGCTCGTGGGAGTCGATCACGTGCAGCAGCAGATCGGAGTTGCTCGATTCTTCGAGGGTGGCGCGAAACGCCTCGACCAGCTTGTGCGGCAGGTGACGGATGAAGCCCACGGTATCGGCCAGCACCACCGGGCCCAGGTCGTCCAGTTGCAGACGGCGCAGGGTCGGATCGAGGGTGGCGAACAGCTGATCCGCCGCATAGACCTCGGATTCGGTCAGGGCGTTGAACAGCGTGGACTTGCCGGCGTTGGTGTAGCCGACCAGCGAGACGGAAGGGATGTCCGCCCGCTTGCGGCCACGGCGTGCCTGCTCGCGCTGGCTGCGCACCTTTTCCAGCTTCTGCTTGATCTGGCGAATGCGCACGCGCAACAGGCGGCGGTCGGTTTCCAGCTGGGTTTCACCCGGGCCGCGCAGACCGATACCACCTTTCTGCCGCTCGAGGTGAGTCCAGCCACGCACCAGGCGCGTGCTCATGTGATCGAGCTGGGCCAGCTCGACCTGCAACTTGCCTTCGTGGGTACGGGCGCGCTGGGCGAAGATATCGAGAATCAGCCCGGTACGATCCAGCACACGGCACTCGAACATGCGCTCGAGGTTACGTTCCTGGCTGGGCGTGAGGACATGATTGAAGATGACCAGGTCGGCCTCATGGGCCTTGACCTGGTCACGCAGCTCTTCCACCTTGCCGCTACCGATGAGGAACTTCGCCGTGGGCCGGCTGTTCGGCACACTGAAGAACGCCACGGTATCGGCACCGGCGGAAAGCGCCAGTTCGTGAAACTCCTGGGGATCCTCGCTCGCCTCGGTGTTCTGACTATCCAGATGAACCAGGATGGCCCGTTCACCCCCTTCATGGCGCTCGAAGAACAATGCGACCCCCTGGTTTAGACGTTGCCGGGCTCGGACTCAGCCTGATCGGACTCGGACGCGCTTGGCAGGCGAACCGGGCGGCTCGGTACCACGGTGGAGATCGCGTGCTTGTAGACCATCTGGCTGACGGTGTTCTTCAGCAGGATGACGAACTGGTCGAAGGATTCGATCTGGCCCTGCAGCTTGATGCCGTTGACCAGGTAGATGGAAACCGGGACGCGCTCCTTCCGCAGGGTGTTGAGGTAAGGGTCTTGTAGCGAATGCCCTTTTGACATGTGCCGCACTCCTAAATGAATCGATAATTGAATAGTGTTTGAACGGTTGCTTAGCCTGTGAACGGCTTTGGCACGCCTTCCCCCAAGGATAGACGGCCCGCGGCAAGGTCTCAGCTCAATATGGAGACCGTTGCCATGTATTTCAAGGCACGTGGCAGATTGTCGCAAGAAAGACTGTCCAGCCAGTGCACATTTTCCCAACTGCGTAACCAGGTGAACTGCCGCTTGGCCAACTGGCGGGTGGCAATGATGCCGCGCTCGCGCATCTGAGCCGCAGTGAGTCGCCCTTCCAGATGATCCCACACCTGCCGGTAGCCCACCGCCCTGATAGACGGCATTTCGCTGTGCAGGTCACCTCGCCGTTGCAGGCGTTCGACCTCGGCGACGAAGCCCTGTTCCAGCATCAGATCAAATCGGTTGGCGATTCGTTCGTGGAGAATCTGCCGCTGCGCAGGCGCTATGGCCAGCTGCGCGACAGTATAAGGCAAGCCGCCGTCCTGCGCGGCCGCTTCGCTCTGTTGGGCACGCAGCTGGGTCATGGTCACGCCGCTGACCTGGAACACTTCCAGGGCGCGCACCAGACGCTGCGGATCATTCGGATGAATGCGCGCCGCCGACTGCGGATCCACCGCCTGCAGCTCGGCGTGCAGCGCCGCCAACCCCTCACGCTCGGCACGCGCCTCGAGTTCGCCACGCACCTGTGCATCGGCGCCCGGCATATCGGCCAGACCCTCGAGCAGCGCCTTGTAATACAGCATGGTGCCGCCCACCAGCAGGGGAATACGCCCCCGGGCGGTGATGTTGGCCATGGCCGCCAGAGCATCACGGCGGAAATCGGCCGCCGAGTAGGCTTCGGCCGGATCGCGAATATCCACCAGGTGATGGGGAAAGGCGTCGAGGGTGGCCCGGTCCGGCTTGGCCGTGCCGATGTCCATGCCGCGATAGACCAGCGCCGAGTCCACGCTGATCAGCTCGCAGGGCAGCACCCGCGCCAGGGCCAGGGCCAGATCGGTCTTGCCGGAAGCAGTCGGGCCCATCAGAAAGATGGCGGGAGGAAACGAAGACATCAGTACGACTCAAATGAACGGCGGCCCATTTTCCCGGCATGGCCCGCCTGCCGCAAGCGCGGCGCCCAGATTACCAGGCCGTCGAAAAACCCAGGCAAGGCGGCAGGACAAGGCATGGCAAAAGCCGCCGATAGCGCGCAGTTCACCCGTTGTAAACGAACATCTTGGCGGGGCGCCTAGCCTGGGCTGACACTCGGCGCCGTTCTCAACGCAGCATTGCCAGCTCAGGAGTCTTTCAACGGCCTGTTACTGGCCGCGCAGGAACAATTTGTCCAACTGGTCCAGGCTCATCTGCGTCCAGGTCGGCCGGCCGTGGTTGCACTGGCCGCTGCGTTCGGTCTGCTCCATGTCACGCAGCAGGCCGTTCATTTCCGGCAGGGTCAGGCGGCGGTTGGCGCGTACGGCGCCGTGACAGGCCATGGTCGCCAGCAACTCGTTGAGGTGCGCCTGGATGCGGTCGCTGGTGCCGTACTCGAGCAGATCGGCCAGCACGTCGCCCACCAGGCGCGTTGCCTCGGCCTGCTTGAGCAGCGCCGGAATCTGCCGGATCGCCAGGGTTTCCGGGCCCAGGCGCTGCAACTCGAAGCCCAGCTTCTGGAACCACTGGCCGTGCTCCTCGGCGCAATCCGCTTCGCGCTGGCTCACCGCGATGGACTCGGGCACCAGCAGCGGCTGGCCGCGCAGCCCCTCGCTGGCCATCGCTACCTTGAGGCGCTCGTACATGATGCGCTCGTGGGCCGCGTGCATGTCGACGACCACCAGGCCGTGGGCGCTTTCCGCAAGTATGTAGATGCCCTTGAGCTGGGCGATGGCGTAGCCAAGGGGCGGGATATCGCCCTGCTGCTCCGGCAAGGTGACAGGCGCCGCGCCCGCTGGCAGCGGCGCAAAGAACTCGCGGTAAACGCCCTGGGCCTCTGCCGCGGGAAGCGGCGACTCGCTGCGCGGGCCCTGATAGCCGGCGCCCGGCGAGCGCCAGACCGACTCCACGGGGCGCTCGAGCACGCTGGCGGACAAGCCCATTTCGCCCTGAGGGCCGAACTCGCCCGCCGCCTGGCCGGTTGGCCGCAACACGCTTTCCACGGCAGCCGGGGTGGCCAACTGATCCTCGGGCCGCACCTCACCGAGCGCGCGGTGCAGGGTGCCATACAGGAAGTCGTGGACCATGCGCCCTTCGCGGAAGCGCACTTCGTGCTTGGTGGGGTGCACGTTGACGTCGACGGCCGTCGGGTCGATCTCCAGGAACAACACGAAGGTCGGGTGGCGGCCGTTGAACAACACGTCGCGATACGCCTGACGCACCGCGTGGGCGACCAGCTTGTCGCGCACCATGCGCCCGTTCACGTAGAAATACTGCAGATCCGCCTGGCTGCGCGAGAAGGTCGGCAACCCGACCCAGCCCCACAGATGCAGGCCGTTACGCTCGATATCGATGGGCAGCGCCTGTTCCAGAAACCCGGCGCTGCACACGGAGGCGACACGCCGGGCGCGGCTGACGTCATCGTTGGCTTCATGCAGGGTCAAGACGTTCTTGCCGTTGTGGCGCAGGTGGAAGGCCACGTCGAAGCGCGCCAGCGCCAGGCGCTTGATGACTTCCTGCAGGTGATCGAACTCGGTCTTCTCGGCCTTGAGGAACTTGCGCCGTGCCGGGGTATTGAAGAACAGGTCGCGCACTTCCACCGAGGTACCGACCGGGTGGGCCGCCGGCTGCACGCGCGGCTGCATGTCGCGGCCTTCGGTTTCCACCTGCCAGGCCTGCTCGGCATCGGCGGTGCGCGAGGTCAGGGTCAGCCGGGCCACCGAACTGATCGACGCCAGCGCCTCACCCCTGAAGCCCATGCTCATCACCTGCTCGAGATCCTCGAGCTCGCGAATCTTGCTGGTGGCATGCCGCGCCAGGGCCAGCGGCAGGTCATCGGCGGCGATGCCGCGACCATCGTCGCGCACGCGCAGCAGCTTCACGCCGCCCTGTTCGACATCCACTTCGATGCGCCTGGCGCCGGAGTCCAGGCTGTTCTCCAACAGCTCCTTGACCACCGATGCCGGGCGCTCGACCACCTCACCGGCGGCAATCTGGTTCGCCAGCCGCGGGCTGAGCAGCTGGATACGGGCCATTTCGCTCATGGCTGGGCAGCCAGCGAGGTCGCCGGGATATGCAGCGTCTGGCCGACCTTGATCACATCGGACTTCAACGAGTTGGCACTGCGCAGATTGGCCAGGCTGACCTGGTAGCGCTGGGCGATCAGCGCCAGGCTTTCGCCGGAGGCGACCACATGTTCACGGGGCCCCTGGGCAATCTTGCCGTTGTCGCGCAGCCAGGCGATATAGGTGCCGGGCGGCGGATTCTGTTCGAAGAACTGTTTCACACCAGTGACGATGGAGCGTGACAGGTTCTGCTGATGACTGGCCGAGTGCAGCTTGCGCGCTTCGCTGGGGTTGGAGATGAAGCCGGTCTCCACCAGGATCGACGGAATGTCCGGCGACTTCAGCACCATGAAGCCGGCCTGTTCGACGCGGCGCTTGTGCAGCGGCGTGACCTGGCCCATCTGGCCGAGCACCTTCTGCCCGACGTTGAGGCTGGACGACAGCGACGCGGTCATCGACAGGTCGAGCAGCACGCCGGCGAGCATGCGGTCCTTGTCTTCGAGGCTGACGTTGCCGGCGCCACCGATCAGGTCGGATTGGTTTTCGGCATCGGCCAGCCAGCGCGCAGTTTCCGAGGTGGCGCCGCGGTCCGACAGCGCATACACCGAGGCGCCGAAGGCCGCCGCCCGTGGCGCCGCATCGGCATGAATGGAAACAAACAGATCGGCGCCCTTCTTGCGGGCGATCTCGGTGCGCTTGCGCAGCGGAATGAAATAGTCGCCGGTGCGCACCAGCTCGCCCCGGAACCCCTTCTGGGCGTTGATCTGACGCTGCAGTTCCTTGGCGATGGACAGGGTCACGTTCTTCTCGAACTGGCCCTTGGTCGGGCCCAGTGCACCCGGGTCCTCGCCACCATGGCCGGCGTCGATGGCGATCACGATATCGCGCTTGCCGCCGGGCACCGGTGCCAGCTTGGGTGGTGCCTGGGTCGGCGTGACCGGCACCGGTGGCGCACTGGCGGTGGTGGTGGACGGCAGGCTGGGCGCAGCGTCCGAGGCCTGATCGAACAGGTCGACCACCAGGCGGTTGCCATACTGCTGATTGGGTGCCAGGGTGAAGCTCTTGGGCGTGACCTGGGCCGACAGGTCGATGACCACCCGCAGGTCGTCCGGCGTACGCTGCGCCGAGCGCACGGCGGTGATCGGCGTATTGCTCAGGGCGAGCTTGTCCAGCGCGGTGACCAGCTTGGCACCGCTGATGTCGATGACGATGCGGTCCGGCGCCGTCAGGGTGAAGACGCTGTGCTGCACCGGGCCGGACAGGTCGAAGACCAGGCGCGTGTTGTCCGGTGCGCGCCACAGGCGAACACTGCGCACATCCGACGCGGCCCACACATCGGCAGCCATGGCCGCCAACATCAGCCCGACCGCGATCATTCGCGCGCCTATGCGCATACCCGCCCCCACTCTCTTGTTCATGCTCCGGGTGCCAAGACGGCACACCAGCGTTCACCCTTCGCGCTATGACTGCGAAGCAGCAGCGACCGGCCACCCGCTCGCGGGCTAATGGTAATGTCAAGGTCGGCCTTTGGCAAAACGCCGGCACCACGCTGGGGCCACTCGATCAGGCACAGGGCGTCGCCCTCGAAGTAATCGCGAATGCCGAGAAACTCCAGCTCCTCGGGATCGACCAGGCGATAGAGGTCGAAATGGAAGGCGCGAACCTCGCCGATCTCGTAGGGCTCGACCAGGGTGAACGTGGGGCTTTTCACCGCGCCACGGTGGCCGAGGCCTTGCAGGATGCCCCGTGACAGCGTGGTCTTGCCGGCGCCCAGATCGCCCTCCAGGTAAATCACGCCGCGCCCACCGGTGGCAACGGCAATGCGCGCGCCGAGCGCCAGCATGGCGTCCTCATCGGCGGCGAACAGTTCTATTTCCGACAAGCGGCTCGCTCCTGTAGCAAATGGCGGATAGCGTCGCACAGATCGCCCGCCGCCAGACCATTTCCTTTTTGTGCCAATGACTCACCTGCGCCAGCGTGTGCCCACACCCCCAGACAGGCTGCCTGCCATGCGCTGCAGCCCTGGGCGATCAGGGCACCGATCAAGCCCGCCAGTACATCGCCCAGGCCGGCGCCGGCCATCACCGGGTCACCGCGATCACACACCAGCAGACGACCGGCCGGATCGGCGACCAGGGTGCCGGCGCCCTTGAGTACGCAGATCACCTCATGGCGCTGGGCCAGCGCCTTGGCCGCTGCAGGCCGATCGGCCTGCAGCGCTGCCGTCGAGATGCCCAGCAGGCGTGCCGCTTCGCCGGGGTGCGGAGTGATCACGCTGCCGGGCGCAATACGCGCTGCGCCCGCCGCCAGCAGATTGAGTGCATCGGCATCCCAGACCTGGGCGCCTCCAGCGGCGACCGCCGCCGACAACAGGCTGCGCCCCCATGCGCCCTGGCCAAGACCGGGCCCGACGACCCACACGGTGATCTTGTCAGCGAGCGCATGCAACTGATTGGCCGAGGCGACCGCAAGGCTCATGACCTCGGGCAGGCGCGTTTGCGCGGCGCCGATATGTTCCGCACGGGTGGCCAGGGACACCATCCCGGCGCCGCTGCGCAGCGCGCTCTGCGCCGAGAGCAGCGCCGCGCCGCCAGTCCCCTGATCACCGCCGACCACCAGCAGGTGCCCGAGCTGGCCCTTGTGGGTGGTCGGCTGGCGGGCCGGCACCCGGGGCAGCAGGTTACCCGCCAGGCGCCGTGCAGCGGATTGTTGCTTGGCGACGATTTCGGCATCCGCCTGCAACGCATCGAACACCACACGGCCGACATGATCGAGCGCCGGGCCGACGTACAGGCCGAGCTTCAAGCCGATCAGGGTGACGGTGAGCTGCGCCTTTACCGCAGCGCCCAGCACCTGCCCGGTATCGGCGCAAATCCCCGAAGGAATATCCACGGCCACTACCGGGCAGCCACTGCGATTGACCCAGTCGATAGCCGCCCCGTAGGGCTCGCGCACCTCGCCGGCCAGGCCCGTGCCGAGTAGCGCATCGACCAGCACACCCTGCGGCTCGAACTCGGCCTGCCAGGCCAGCACCTCGACACCAGCCGCCCGGGCCTCGTCATAAGCCAGGGCGGCGTCGCCGTGCAACCGTCGTGGTTCGTCCACGGCCAGCACCCGTACCTGCCAGCCGGCGCGCTGGGCCAGCGCTGCCACGAGATAGCCGTCCCCGGCATTGTTGCCGTGCCCGGCCAGCACGGTCACCGCGCCAGCTTCCGGCCATTCGCGGCGCAGCGCCCGCCAGATGGCGTGGGCGGCGCGCTGCATCAGCTCGAAACCTGGCGTGCCGGCCGCGATCAGCGCGGCATCCAGCGCCCGGACCTGGGCGGCGCTGTAGAGCGTGAGGGGAAGATCGTCTGATGAATGCCGCATGCCTGAGCTCCGATGTCTGGCAGAATTATACGCCGCCTACTGCAGATTCCCGCCCAGCATGACCGACGCCACCCTCGACCTCGCCAGCCTCGCCCAGTCCATCAAGGACTGGGGCCGCGAGCTGGGCTTCCAGCAGGTGGGCATCAGCGGCCTGGAACTGGGCGAGCACGAAGCCCACCTGCAGCGCTGGCTGGATGCCGGCTACGGGGGCGAGATGGACTATATGGCCGCGCATGGCCGCAAACGTTCACATCCCGACGAGCTGGTGCCCGGCACCCTGCGCGTGGTCTCGCTGCGCATGGACTACCTGCCCGGCGACACGCAGATGGCCCAGCGCCTGCAGGAGGCGGAAAAAGCCTATGTGTCGCGCTACGCCCTGGGCCGCGACTACCACAAGCTGATCCGCAAGCGCCTGCAACAACTGGCCGAACGCATCCAGCAGGCCATCGGTCCCTTCGGCTACCGCGCCTTCGTCGACAGCGCGCCGGTACTGGAGAAGGCCATCGCCGAGCAGGCTGGGCTCGGCTGGATCGGCAAGAACACCCTGGTGCTCAACCGCAAGGCCGGCAGCTACTTCTTTCTCGGCGAGCTGTTCGTCGACATCCCGTTGCCCGAGGACGCGCCCCACGCCAGCGAACACTGCGGGCGCTGCAGCGCCTGCCTGGACATCTGCCCGACCGCTGCCTTCGTCGGCCCCTACGTGCTCGATGCACGGCGCTGCATTTCCTACCTGACCATCGAGCTCAAGGGGCCGATCCCGGAAGAGCTGCGCGCGCCCATCGGCAACCGGGTGTTCGGCTGCGACGACTGCCAGATGGTCTGCCCCTGGAACCGCTTCGCCAAACCTACCGAGCAGAGTGATTTCCAGCCGCGGCACAGCCTGGACAATGCCGAGCTGGCCGAGCTGTTTCGCTGGAGCGAGGAGGAGTTTCTCAGCCGCACCGAAGGCTCACCGCTGCGCCGCGCCGGGTACGAGCGCTGGCTGCGCAACCTGGCCGTCGGCCTGGGCAACGCGCCGTCGAGCATTCCGGTACTGGAAGCGCTGCAGGCGCGTCGCGACTATCCGTCGGAGCTGGTGCGCGAGCATGTGCAGTGGGCGCTGGCGCAGCACGCCCAGCGCCAGGAGTGATCAGACCTTGAGCAGGTGCTGACGATAGTACTTGAGCTCGGCGATGGACTCGCGGATGTCGTCCAGCGCCTGGTGAGTACCGGTCTTCACGAAGCCTTCCTTGACCCCGGGCGCCCAGCGTTCAGCGAGGATCTTCAGGGTCGAGACATCCAGGTAGCGGTAGTGGAAGTAGGCTTCCAGCGCCGGCATGTACTTGTAGAGGAAGCGGCGATCCTGGCCGATGCTGTTGCCGCAGATCGGCGACTTGCCCTTAGGCACCCACCGTTCCAGAAAGGCGATGGTCTGCGCCTCGGCTTCGGCCTGGCTGATCTTGCTGTCGCGCACGCGCTGGGTCAGGCCGCTCTCGCCATGGGTGCGGGTGTTCCACTCGTCCATCGCCGCCAGGCGCTCGTCGCTCTGGTGCACGGCGATCACCGGGCCTTCGGCCAGCACGTTGAGTTCGCTGTCGGTGACGATGGTCGCCATCTCGATGATGACGTCCGTCTCGGGATCGAGGCCGGTCATTTCCAGGTCGATCCAGATCAGATTCTCTGGGTTCTGCATGCTGCGCTCCTCTTTGGGTTCGTCATTCTAGCCAATCTCCCAGAGCAGCAGGCGTGAATCGCGCCAGTCCCCGAGTTCCACCACACGCTGCGGCACCACGCCGGGAATCTCGAAGGTATTGCTGATCAGCCAGGCGCCCTGCGGCAGCTCGACACGGGCCTTGTCCCACAGCGCGGGCATGGGCGCGGGCGATAGAAAGCAGTAGGCCACGTCCATGGCGCCCAGCTCGGTGCGCCACAGGTTCTGGTAGCGAATCCGGCAATTGCCCTGGCCGAGGCAACGCAGCCAGGCGATGGCAAAGGACAGCGGCGCGGTTTCCACCCCGGTGAACTGCGCCTGTGGAAAACGCCGCGCCAGCCACAGCAAGGTGCCGGCCGGGCCGCAGCCCAGGTCGACGAAGCCGAAGCGCTCACCACGCCCCTCCAGCAGGCGCGCCAGTTCATGGCGTGTACCGGCGCCGGTCAGGTAGAGCGGCACGCGCTCGCCGAAACTGTTCCAGTTGAGCAACAACAACAGCACAAACCCGAGCAGGAACAGCCACGAAGGCAAGGGCGCGCCGCTGGCCAGCAGCAGCCCCGGCACGAACAGCAGGTTCAGCCACCACCACCAGCGCGACAGGCCCAGCCAGCGCGCCAGGCTGGCGCAGAGCAGGCCGTGCAGCAAACCGGCGGCCAACGGACTGGCACGCCACTCCAATAGCCGGGCAGCAGCAATGATCGCCACGCCCATGGCCAGGGTGACCACCAGCTGGATAAGCAAGGCCAATAAGGCAGGATAGCGTTCGCCCAGGCGGTGCAACGCGCGATAAGAAGCAGCCATGCCGACAGGGCTCGCTGGAAGACGGTTGGGCAGTCTAGCATCCGCAAATTGCCGCTTCTTCAGGCATGCTAGAATCGCTGCCATTTCAAGCGCAGCACGACTCGGAGCCCCATGGCCAAACGCCAACTCAACCGCCGGCAAAACTGGCGCATCGAAAAGATCCAGGGTGAACGCGCCGCACGCGCCGCCAAGCGCGAATCGCGCATGGTGGAAACCCTGGAAGGGGGCGACCTGGGCCCGGAGCAGACCGGCCTGGTGATCGCCCACTTCGGCGTGCAGGTGGAAGTCGAGGCCACCGACGGCGAGCTCGACGGCCAGGTGTTCCGCTGTTACCTGCGCGCCAACCTGCCGACGCTGGTCACCGGCGACCGCGTGGTGTGGCGCCCGGGCAACCAGGGCAATGGCGTGATCGTCGCTCAGTTGCCCCGCGACACCGAGCTGTGCCGCCCGGATACCCGTGGCCAGCTGAAGCCGGTGGCGGCCAACGTCGATTTGATCGTCATCGTCTTCGCGCCACTGCCCGAGCCCCATGCCAACCTGATCGACCGCTACCTGGTCGCCGCCGAGCACGCCGGCATTCGCCCGCTGCTGCTGCTCAACAAGGCCGACCTTATCGACGCGCAGAACGAAACCGCACTCAATGCCCTGCTCGACGTGTATCGCCAGCTGGGTTACCCACTGCTGGAAGTCTCGGCGCTGGAAGGCGACGGCATGGAGCAGCTCAAGAAGCAGCTCGACGGCAACATCAGCGTGTTCGTGGGCCAGTCGGGCGTCGGCAAGTCGTCGCTGGTCAACAGCCTGCTGCCGGGCGTCGACACCCGGGTCGGCGCGCTGTCGGAGCTGACCGGCAAGGGCACCCACACCACCACCACCGCGCGCCTGTTCCATTTCCCCGGCGGCGGCCAGCTGATCGACTCACCGGGCATCCGCGAGTTCGGCCTCGGCCACGTCAGCCGTGACGATGTGGAGGCGGGTTTCATCGAGTTCGCCGACCTGCTCGGCCATTGCCGCTTCCGCGACTGCAAGCACGACCGCGAGCCCGGCTGCGCGCTGCTGAAGGCGCTTGAAGAGGGGCGGATTCAACCGCAGCGGATGAACAGCTACCGGCACATCCTGGCCAGCCTGCCGGAACCGGGGTACTGATCGGCCGGCACACCAGGATGCCAGCCGATCACTCGGCCGGCTGATCCACCTTCAGCGCGCCATCCTCGAAGATATTCAGCCGTTCGCGCAACTGGTCATTGGACAGCGGCTCGCCGGCTGGCGCTGCCCCTGTGCCACCCGCCGGCGCGGGATCGGGTGCCAGCGCGCCACCGCTCTGCTCGCCCTCGATGTCGCGCTGCGCCTTCTTGTTCAGCACCACGATATCGATACGCCGGTTGACCGGGTTGAACGGATCGTCACGGTCGAACAGTGCCGACGAGGCATAGCCGACCACCCTCGCCACCTGGGCGTCGTCGTAGCCCGCCGCGATCAGCACGCGCCGCGCCGCGTTGGCGCGGTTGGCCGACAATTCCCAGTTGCCGAAGCCACCCGCCCCGGCAAAAGGCTTGGCATCGGTATGCCCGCTGATGCTGATCTTGTTGGGTACCGCCTTGATGGTGTCGGTCAGGGCGAACAGGATGTCCTCGAAATACGGCTGCAACTGCGCGCTGCCGAGGGCGAACATCGGCCGGTTCTCGGCATCGACGATCTGGATGCGCAGGCCGTCCTGGGTGATCTCGAAGAGAATCTGATCCTTGAAGCGCTGCAACTGCGGGTCCAGTTCGACCTTGTTCTGCAACTCCTGCAACAGCAACTCCAGGCGCTCGCGCTCGACCTCCTCGGCCTTGGCTTCGGCCTGCTCGGCATCCAGCTCGGCGGGGTCCTTGGGATCGGTATCGGCCTGGTCGCCCGGTGATTCCTGGGGCTGCTCGTTGAGGGTGCGGTCCGGCGACGGCGTCGGCGAGCCACCCAGATCGATCACGTAGGGGCTGGCGCTCTCGGAAAAGCCGATGGGGTCCTTGAAGTAACCGGAAATCAGCTTTTTCTGCTCGGGGGTGGCCGAGGACATCAGCCACATCACCATGAAGAAGGCCATCATCGCCGTGGCGAAGTCGGCAAAGGCGATCTTCCAGGCGCCACCGTGGTGGCCGCCGGCAACCTTCTTGACCCGTTTGACGATAATCGGCTGGTTGTTTTCCATGGTGCTTAGCTTCCGCGCATGGCCTGTTCAAGCTCGCTGAAGCTTGGGCGATGCGCCGGATACAGGGTCTTGCGCGAGAACTCCACGGCCAGCGTCGGCGGCATGCCGGAGGCGGATGCCACCAGGCCGGCCTTGATGGCCTCGTAGACGTTCAACTCTTCCTTGGCATCGTGCTCGAGCGCTGCAGACAGCGGGCCGAAAAAGCCATAGGAGGCGAGAATGCCGAGAAAGGTACCGACCAGTGCGGTACCGACCTTCTCACCGATCTGGGCGTTATCCGCTTCGGCCAGGATCGACATGGTGATCACGATCCCTAGTACCGCGGCAACGATCCCCATCGCCGGCATGCCGTCAGCGATCTTCGCCACCGCGTGAGCGGGATGGTCCAGCTCCTCCTTGAGGCCCACCAGTTCCATGTCGAACAGGCCTTCCAGCTCATGGGGGGCCATGTTGCCCGATGACATGATGCGCAGGTAATCGCAGATGAACGCGACCATTCGCTCGTCGCCCAGCACCGCCGGATACTTGCTGAAGATCGGACTCGCCGCCGGATCTTCGAGGTCGGCCTCGATGGCCATCATCCCTTCGCGGCGCGCCTTGTTGAGGATCTCGTAGAGCAGGCGCAGCACTTCCAGATAATAGTCGTGGGTGAAGCGCGACTTGAACATCTTCAAGGACTTCTTGAAGACGGTCATGAACATGCTGCCCGGGTTGGCCTGCAGGAACGCGCCCAGCGCCGCCCCACCGATGATCAGCACTTCGAACGGGTGCACCAGCGCCATCAGGTGACCACCCGAGGCGACGAAGCCGCCGAAGACGCAAGCGAATACAACGATGATGCCGATGATTTTGGCCATAGAAGGAACTTGATCAGGTGAAAAGAAAGGGCAACCGCGCGAATCCCCTTCTACTTATCGGAAGAGATACGCCAGACTATAGTCAGTTAAGTCAAAAAAAAGCCATTCTGGCACACCCCCATGGTCGCAAGCACGCCGTTACCGCGCACCCTCGAGGCCTGGCTCAAGCAGCTGGACGGGCAGCTGTTGCCCATCGCGGCCGATCATCACCAACAGGTTCGCCGGGCCCTGGGTGACAGCCGTCGCTCGCTGCGCGAAATCGCCGACCTGATGCAGGACAGCCCGGCACTGGTGCTCAGCGTGCTGCGCGAGGCCAACGGCAAGGGCAGCGCCCTGGGTGAAGCGGCAGAAAGCCTGGAAACGGCACTGACCCGCCTGGGCCTCAAGCGCGCCGAAGAGTTGCTGGCTCGCCTGCCCGCCCGGGCGCTCGCCGACATCCCCGTGCCGCTTCGGCAGATCCAGCTGATCAGCCAGCACGCCGCCTACCAGGCCAATGGCTTGTTCGCCGCACGCCTGGCGCGCCTGTGGCAGGAAATCCACTGGGGCAGCCTGCTGTTCCTGTCGCCGGTGTGGGCCCTGCTGGCCGCCCACCCCCATCTGTTCGAGGCCTGGGAACAGCGGGTGCTGATAGACGGCGAGCCGCCGGTCAAGGTCGAGCGCGACATGCTCGGCGTTTCGCTGTTCGACTTGTGCCTGGCGCTGGCCGAGCGCTGGCGGCTGCCGGCCTGGATCGTCCAGGGCTATCGCCTGCTGATCGATGACCGTCGGCTGCTGGGCAAGGCCCTGTACCTGGCGCGTCGCCATGACGAGCCGCTGCGCCAGCAGCAGGAGCTGGACGCCGACCCGGTCCTGCAGCGCTGGCTCACCCAGCCCGCCAACAGCATCCTGCTGGCCAACGTGATCGCCGTATCGGCCCACAACGCCTGGAGCGGCATCCACACCAGGCGCTGGCACGGACTCAACAGCCTGTACCTGCAGTTGCCGCTGGCCGACCTGCAACAGCAGATCCACCAGAACGCGGCGCACAGCGCACGGCAGCTGGATACCGTCGGTCTCTGGCACCCCGCCGAAGCCCTGCTGTGGCCGTGGCATGCCCGCCACTTCCAACCGCGCAAGCCGGCGCCCGCGCCGCAGGTCGCTGACTGGCGGCAACTGTGCACCCAATTGCTCGCCCAGCCCTCGGCATTCAACAATGTGCAGCAACTCACCACCTGCGCCCGCCAGGCGGTGCAGGCTGCCGGCATGTCACGGGTAATGATGCTGCTCGCCGACCGCACCCACACGCGCCTGCAGCTGCAGCAGCACGCCGGCGTGGCCGCCAGCGCCAGCGGCCTGACCCTCGACCCGGCGCAAAGCCAGGTGCTGCGTCGCCTGCTGCAGAAGCCCGCGCAACTGCGCCTGACACCGGCCAATATCGCGCAATTTTCCGCCCTGCTGCCCGGCGACCTGAAAGCCCTGCTGCCCAGCGAACACCTGCTGATTCGCTCCCTGGCCAGCAACGAACGGGTGGTGATGCTGCTGTTCGCCGACCAGGGTGGCCAGCCGATCGGCGACACCGTCGTGCAGGCTTTCACCAAGACCACGCAATGCATCGAGCGCGCGCTGGACACCTTCAGCAAACGTCAGCGTTGAGCACCGCCGTTTTCCGCCATTCTTCTGCGCTACAATCGCGCTCTCAATTCCGCCAACGAGGCCTGTATGACAGCCTTCGACGAACTGCCGCTGGTCATCGAGCCGGCGGATCTCGCCCCGCGACTGCAAGCGCCCGAGCTGATCCTGGTCGACCTGAGCAGCCACTCGCGTTATCTGGACGGCCACATTCCCGGTGCCCGCTTCGTCGACGGCAAACGCACCCAGTCCGGCAAGCCGCCGGCACCCGGCCTGCTGCCCGACCAGGCGCAGCTCGAGCAGCTGTTCAGCGAGCTGGGCCATCACCCACAAGCGACCTACGTGGTCTACGACGACGAGGGCGGTGGCTGGGCCGGTCGGTTCATCTGGCTGCTGGACGTGATCGGTCACTCGCGTTATCACTTCCTCAATGGCGGCCTGACGGCCTGGGAAGCCGAAGACCGGCCGCTGAGCCAGGACACGCCTGCGCCGCAACGCACGCCGGTCTCGCTGTCGCTCAGCGAAGAGCCGACGGCCAGCGCCAGCTACCTGCAGTCGCGCCTGGGCGCCGCCGACCTGGCCATCTGGGACGCACGCTCGGCCGAAGAGTACCGCGGCGAAAAGGTGCAGGCAGCTCGGGGTGGGCACATCCCCGGCGCGATCAACTTCGAGTGGACCGCCGGCATGGACCCCGCCCGCGGCCTGCGCATTCGCCAGAACATCGCCGAACTGCTCGCGCAGCGCGGGTTGAGCGCCGACAAGGAAATCATCACCCACTGCCAGAGCCATCGCCGCTCCGGCTTCACCTACCTGGTCGCCAAGGCCCTGGGCTACCCGCGAGTCAAGGCCTACGCCGGCTCCTGGGGCGAGTGGGGCAACCTGCCCGACACACCTGTCGAACGTTGAGCTCGACCTGACTGTCCATTCTCATATGCCCGGCATGCATCGCCGGGCAGCCAAGGAATAACGATGAAAGAACGCCTGTTTATCCTCAGCCAGCACCTGACCCCGCACCACCTGCTGTCGCGCCTGATCGGCTGCGCCGCGGAGTGCCGCGCTGCCTGGTTCAAGAATCGCCTGATCGGCTGGTTCGCCAGGCAGTACCAGGTCGACATGAGCGAGGCACAGGTCGAAGACCTCACCGCCTACGAGCACTTCAACGCCTTCTTCACCCGTGCCCTGAAAGAAGGCGCGCGGCCGCTGGACAACCAGCCCGGTGCCGTTCTGTGCCCCGCCGACGGTGCGATCAGCCAGCTGGGCCGCATCGAACATGGCCGGGTGTTCCAGGCCAAGGGCCACAGCTACAGCGTGACCGAACTGCTGGGCGGCGACAGCGCGCGCGCCGCCCCCTTCATGGGCGGCGACTTCGCCACCGTGTACCTGTCGCCCAAGGACTATCACCGCGTGCACATGCCGCTGGCCGGCACCCTGCGCGAGATGATCTACGTGCCGGGCCGGCTGTTCTCGGTGAACCAGACCACCGCGGAAAACGTACCCGAGCTGTTCGCCCGCAACGAGCGCGTGGTGTGCCTGTTCGACACCGAACGCGGCCCGATGGCCGTGGTGCTGGTCGGCGCGATGATCGTCGCCTCCATCGAAACCGTATGGGCCGGGCTGATCACGCCGCCCAAGCGCGAGTTGAAGACCGTGCGCTACGACGAAGCCGCCCGGGCGCCGATCAGCCTGGAAAAAGGCGCCGAGCTGGGCCGCTTCAAACTGGGTTCCACGGCCATCGTGCTGTTCGGCCCCGAGCAGGTGAAATGGGCCGAGGAACTGGGTGCCAACAGCCCGGTGCGCATGGGCCAACTGCTCGGCCAGTGAACCGCGCCCCCGTCCCGCAGCCCCGGCCCGTGGCGCGGCAAAGGCTGCGATGATGGCCGGATGCTGCTAGAGTCGCTTCACCCCTAACGAATGAATCGCTCGAATGCTGGCGCTGGAGTAACGAAGCTAGATGGATAAACAGAGCCCCCACCTTTTGCTCCGCGTCCCGACGCCGACCAAGCAGGGCCTGACTTTCTGCGACGCCACGCCACGCGACCTGAAACGCTGGATCGCCGGCCTGCCCAAGGCCAATATCGGCGAAACCGCCCGGCAGCTGTACCAGGCGCTGATCGAGCTCAACCAGTTGCTGACCCCGTCGGACAACCGCATCCAGTTGCTCGAGCTGCTGCGCCCCGAGGTGTATTTCGTCTGCCAGCACCTGGAGCGCCACTTTCTCAACCAGGCCATCGTGCTCGATGAGCGCCCGCGCAAGGTCGCCAACCTCTGCCAGGCGCTGCAGAACCACCTGGCCATCGGCTACAAGCTGATCATCTCGCGCCTGGCGGCGCAGCCGAATCGCGAGCGCAACGCGCTGCTCGGCATGGCCCTGCAGCGGGCCGTGCACAGCCTCAACGGCCCGTTGATCCGTACCAGCCAGCTGTATTGCCCGGTGCCCGAAGGCCTCTGGCTGGAGCTGCACCAGCTCTACCTGATCGCCCGGCGCCACGAGCTGCACAAGGTGGTGATTCGCGACCCGCTGGCCCGCCATACCCAGGGACTGAGCGTCGAGCAGGGTTACATCGTCGCCCTGCTGATCGGTTGCTCGCGCTGCAACCAGATGCGCCAGAGCGCCATCGCCCGCCTCGCCGAAGCGCTGGAGGCCTGGAGCACGCTGGTCAACCTGCAGGCCGGCGGCCAGCCGAGCAGCATCTTCGCCGTGGCGCCGCAGCTGGACGGCCCGCCCCGCTACACCTCGCTGTTCCAGCCGAGCGAGCTGCAGGGCGCCCTGGGTATCGACCCGACCCCGCTGGTCAACGCCATCAAGGATCACCTGGCGCTGCTCCCCGAAGAGCGTCCCCGCTCGCGCCTGCCGGTGCCCGAAGGCTTCAGCGTGGACATGCTGCAGCACGCCGCCGCGGCCTGGGGCGATATTTCCGAGCGCACCTTCCAGCGCACCCAGGGTACCGGCAGCATGACCCTGTGCATCGGCATGAGCGCCCTGAACTATTACCTGGCCAATGGCCGCGCATTCAGCGAGATTCTCAAGCAGCAGGTCGACACCACCGCTTCGTTCAAGCCACTGAGCGGCGAGCCCGACGTCTGGGCCAGCGCCCACGACGCACGCCGGGTCAACGACTGGGACAATGGCTTGCCCTTCGAAGAGATCGAATACCCCAAGCCCGCGTCCGAGCAGGATGAACAAACCAACGCAGGTGAAAACTACCCGACCTTCGTGCTGGCCATCGTCAACCACAGCCCCGGCGGCTACTGCCTGTCGTGGCCCAAGGAAGTGCCCAGCCAGCTGCAGGCCGGCGAGATTCTCGGCATCCGCGACAACCCCCAGCAGGGCTGGAGCGTCGCCGTGGTGCGCTGGATCCGCCAGGTACGCGGTGGCGGCACGCAGATGGGCATCGAGCTGATCGCCCCGCACGCGCAATCCTGCGGCCTGCAACTGGTGCGCAAGGCCGAGCAGAACAGCCAGTACCTGCGCGCCCTGCTGCTGCCGGAAATCGCCGCCATCTCCCGGCCGGCCACGCTGATCACCCCGCGCCTGCCGTTCCAGGAAGGCAGCAAGGTGCTGATCAACATCAACGGCAAGGAGCGCCGTGCGGTGCTCAGCCAGAAGCAGGTCAGCACCGGCAGTTTCAGCCAGTTCGAGTACCACGATCTGGAGCAGAAAACCACGGATCACGCGACTTCCGTCACAGCCTCCGGCACCCAGCGCCCAGCCGGGGAGGAAGACTTTGACTCACTCTGGAAGTCGCTGTAGATTGCCGGGAAACCCGTAATTTCCCGCCCTCTTCTGCTGTTCTATCGCAGATTCGACTTCGCTAATGGCCATCGAAAAGAAAACCATCCGCCTGCTGATTCTCGAAGACTCGCAGAACGAGGCCGAGCGTCTCGTCAGCCTCTTCCGCAATGCCGGTAATGCCACCCGCGTACACCGCCTGGTCTCCAGCGAAGACCTGCTCGACGCCCTCAAGCACGCCTGGGACCTGCTGATCTGTTCGCCGGCGAGCGACTGCCTGGATCCCCACGACGCGCTCGCCTGCATCCGCCACCAGGGCAAGGACATCCCGGTGATCCTGCTGCTGGCCGACAACGAACCGGACAGCGTCACCGAGGCGCTGATGCTCGGTGCCCAGGACGCCCTGCCGCAAGGCGAGGACGAGCGCCTGGTACTGGTCGCCCGCCGCGAACTGGTCAACCTCGAGGAACGCCGCGCCCGCCGCGCCGCCGAAGTGGCCCTGCGTGAAGCCGAGAAACGTTGCCAGCTGCTGCTCGACAGCTCGGTCGACGCCATCGCCTACGTACACGATGGCATGCACATCTATGCCAACCGCGCCTACCTGGAGCTGTTCGGCTTCGATGACGGCGAGGAGCTCGAAGGCCTGCCGATGATCGACCTGATCGGCGCCAGCGATCAGGCTGCCTTCAAGGACTTCCTGAAGAACCATCAGCAGATGGACAAGCATGAACTCGGCTGCGCCGGCGTGCGCACCGACGACAGCAGCTTTCCGGCGCGCATCACCCTGTCGCCGGCGGCCTACGATGGCGAGCCGTGCATTCAGGTGGTGATCCGTGCCGAGACCGCCAATGCCGAGCTGGAAGAAAAGCTGCGCGAGATCAGCAGCCTGGATCTGGTCACCGGCCTGTACAACCGCAGCCACTTCCTTGAGCTGATGGACAACGCCGCCCACCACGCCGTCCACGACGAGCAGCCGGCGAGCCTGGCCTACATACGCGTCGACCGCTATGCCGCCCTGCTTGCCGACATGGGCCTGGGCGCCATCGACCTGCTGCTCACCGACCTGGCCGCCCTGCTACGCGCCCACTTCCCCCATGAGGCGCAACTGGCGCGCTTTGGCGACGACGTGTTCGCCGTCCTGCAGACCGGCCTGTCACCGCAGCAGCAACGCCCGCTGCTCGAAGCGCTGCTGAAGAAGGCCGAAGCGCACCTGTTCGATATCAACGGGCGCACCGCGCAGACCACGCTGTCGATCGGCGTCGCCGGCCTCAACGACACCACGCCCAAGGCCGGGGAAGTCATCGACCGGGCCCAGCGCTGCGCCGACCAGCTGGACGAGCCGGGCACCCTCAAGCTGTTCGACCCGGCCGCGGAGCTGGCGGCCGCCGCCAACCGTGGCAGCGTGGTGGCCATGGTGCAGCAGGCGCTGGAACAGAACAGCTTCCGCCTGCTGTTCCAGCCGGTCATCAGCCTGCGCGGCGACGAACACGAGCATTACGAGGTGCTGCTGCGCCTGCTCAGCCCGTCCGGCCAGGAAGTGCCGCCGGATGAATTCCTCGCTGTGGCCAGGGAGTCGGGCATGGGCGAGAAGATCGACCGCTGGGTGATCCTCAGCTCGATCAAGCTGCTCGCCGATCACCGCGCCAAGGGCCACGCGACACGCCTGTTCGTGCACCTGTCCAGCGCCAGCCTGCAGGACCCGACCTTGCTGCCGTGGCTGAGCGTGGCGCTGAAAGCCGCACGGTTGCCGTCCGACGCCCTGGTGTTCCAGTTCAGCGAGCCGGATGCGATCACCTACCTGAAGCAGGCCAAGGCCCTGGCCCAGGGCCTCAAGGACCTGCATTGCCACCTCGCGCTCAGCCAGTTCGGCTGCGCCCTGAACCCGTTCAACACCCTGCGTCACCTGCCGGTCGACTTCGTCAAGGTGGACGGCTCCTTCACCAAGGAGCTGAACGATCCGGCCAACCAGGAAACCCTGAAAACCATGCTGGCCAGCCTGCACAGCCAGGCCAAGCTGACCATCGTGCCGTTCGTGGAATCGGCCAGCGTGCTGGCCACCCTGTGGCAGGCGGGCACCAACTATATCCAGGGCTACTACCTGCAGGGCCCGAGCCAGTCGATGGACTACAACTTCTCGTCGGACGACTGATCGGCGGAGCAGCCCGGCTGCCCCGCTCCCGCCTCAAATACCTTAGAACCTGGTCATAATCTTTCAGCCCAAGTTCGTCGATTTTGGCAGCTAGGTGGCGCAAGTGGCCTTTCGTAGGGTGGACGACGCTTTACCCGTCCACCGCTCTGCGATCGCAATGGTGGACAAAAAGAGCGTTGTCCACCCTACGCTGGGAGCGGCCGCTTTTGCCTTGTAGTTGCCGCTTCATGCGCACAAAGATCGTGAACAGGCTCTTAGCGCTGCAAGTCGCGCTCGTGCACACCCAGCAGATACAGGACGCCATCCAGGCCCAGGGTGGAGATCGCCTGCCTGGCCGATTGCTTGACCAGCGGTTTGGCCCGGAACGCCACGCCCAGGCCGGCGATGGCCAGCATCGGCAGGTCGTTGGCGCCATCGCCCACGGCAATGGTCTGCTCCAGCTGCAAGCCTTCCTTGTGCGCCAGTTCGCGCAGCAGATCGGCCTTGCGCTGGGCATCGACGATAGGCTCGACGGCGACGCCGGTGACCTTGCCATCGACCACCGCGAGCTCGTTGGCGAACACATAGTCGATGCCCAGCCTGGCCTGCAGCTGCTTGGCGAAATAGGTGAAGCCGCCGGACAGGATGGCGGTCTTGTAGCCCAGGCGCTTGAGTTCGGCGAACAGCTTCTCGGCGCCTTCGGTCAGACGCAGCGAGGCACCGATCTCGTCCAGCACACCGACGTCCAGGCCCTTGAGCAGCGCCAGGCGCTCCTTGAAGCTGGCGCGGAAATCCAGCTCGCCGCGCATCGCCCGCTCGGTGATCGCCGACACCTTGTCGCCGATACCGGCGGCCTTGGCCAGCTCGTCGATCACTTCGGCTTCGATCAGTGTCGAGTCCATGTCAAACACCGCCAGACGGCGGTGGCGGCGCTGCAGCGAATCGGCCTGGAAGGCGATGTCCACGTTCAGTTCGTCGGCCGCACGCAGGAACTCGGCGCGCAGCGCGGCGGCATCGCCCGGCGCCCCGCGCAGGGAGAATTCGATGCAGGCATTGCCCGGCTGCCCATCCAGCGCCACCGGCAGGGACAATCGCTCGATACGTTCGATAGCCAGGCCCTGCTCGGCGCTCAACGCGCTGACGCGCTGCACCTGCTCGGCGCTGACCTGACGGCTCAGCAAGGTGACGATATGGCGCTCGTTACCCTGCCCCTCGACCCAACGCTGGTAATCGGCTTCATCGACCTGGGTGAAACGCGCCTGCTGGCCCAGCGCCTGGGCGGCGCCCAGCAGGTCCTTGAAGAGAGCCGGCAGCGACGCGCCATCGGCCACTTCGATCAGGATGCCCAGCGACGAGGTGCCGTGCACCGCGGCCTGGGCGATGTCGAGGATGTTCACGCCAGCCTGGGCCAGCACGCCGGTAACGGCTGCCGTGAGGCCGGGCCGATCTTCACCGGTAACGTTGATCAGGACGATTTGGCGCAAGGCGTACTCCGGGGCTCGCAGGACTATGAACGGTCTGCCGAACGGCAATGTGCAGCAGGGCCGGTGAAAAAACGCACATTCTAACCATTTCGGCCCCCCGCGGGCACGCGCGGCGCTTTGCCCTGTGCGGGCCGCTCGCTATACTGCGCGCCACCTCCAGTCAACGAGAGCCGAGCTCTGTGAACCGGCCCGCCCCCGTAAAGCCCGACAATTTCTTCCTCCTGCTCTTTCGTGCACTGCGCCAACGTCGCGTGCCGCTGGCATTGCGCATCGTCAGTCACAGCCTGTTGCTGGTGGCCATGGCGCTGGTGATCTATGCCTGGGTGATCGGCATGCAGTTCAAGCAGGCCATGCAGCAGCAGGCCGAAGCGCTGGGCAGCAGCCTGATCACCCAGACGGCCGCCTCGGCAACCGAGCTGTTGGTGTCCAACGACATCCTCAGCCTCAACGTGCTGCTCAACAACCTGGTGAAGAACCCGCTGGTGGCCCACGCGGCGATCTACAGCGTGGACAACCGCATCCTCGCCGAAGCCGGTACGCGCCCGAGCAAGAGCATGCTCGGCGAAACCGAAGGCCTGTATTCGACACCCATCACCTTTCAGGAGGTGATGGCCGGGCAGTTGCGCATCAGCCTGGACATGCAGCAGTTCGAACAGCCGATGACCATCAGCCTGCAGAGCATGGGCATTCTCAGCCTGATCCTGCTGGCCCTGACCCTGTCGCTGAGCCTGCGCCTGGGCCGGCAGATCTCCACGCCGCTGATGCAGATGCGCGTGTGGCTGCGCGACCCGGACGATTACGCCCCGGGCGGTAACCGCCAGGACGAGATCGGCGACCTGGCCCGCCAGCTCCAGGCACGCCTGGCCCCCGAGAAGCCGGAACCTGAACCCGAGCCGGAATTCGACGACCTCGATGACCTGGGCGAGGAGTTCCTCGACGACGACCGCGCGGATCACGATCAGCGTGACGAGCGCGCCGCCCCGACCTTCGCGATGCGCGACCTGCGCGACAGCCGCTTCGACAGCGAGGACGACTACGATCCGCCAAGCCGTCGCCGTGACGAGAATGACGACGATGCCTTCGCCGATCTGTACGACGACGAGGACAGCCCGGCCAAGCCTGCACCTGCAGCCCCGCTGGCGCCCCGCAAGAGCGCCGTGCTGGCCGTGCAACTGGGCGCCCAAGAACAGCTGCGTCGCCTGCCGCGCACGCGCCTGATGGAGTTGCTGGAAAGCTATCGCGGCTGCCTGGACAAGGCGGCGACGCTCTACAAGGCCGAGCTGCATACCCTCAACGATGGCAGCAGCCTGATGCTGTTCCATCACGATACCAGCGGGGACGACTACCTGACCCACGCCATCTGCTGTGGCGAATTGCTGCGCGCCCTCGGCCATGCCCTGCAGATCGAGGTGGCCGACAGTGGCATCACCCTGCACCTGCAGTTGGGCCTGACCCTCGGCGAAGGCCTGCAGGGGTTGAGTCAGGGTGACCTGCTGCTCAGCGAAACCGCCCAGGATGCCCTGGCCCTCTCCCAGCACAGCCGCAACCTGCTGCTGGTCGAGCGCCGCGTCGGCGAAGATGCCACCCTGCGCCAGCGTGCACGCATCCGCGCCATCGCCAGCCCTGAGGGCGCCAGCTGCGTCGAGCGCCTGCTCGATCCGTACCCGGCACTGCTGGAGCGGCAGATGGCCAAGCTGCGCGAAGAGCGATAGCTATTCAGCGGTAGGGATGAGAAAGGCCGGCGTATATGCCGGCTTTTCTATTTGGGGTTGTTCGACTGCAGGTCATCTATGGGCGGAAGGCGCCCCGCGATTTTCGCGGGCATGGACTAGGCGACCCCGCCCGCTCCCACACAATGTTCCTGCACGACGAGTGCGATGTCAGCCTTTCTCACAGCGAGTTTGTGATCAAGCGAGAAGGGAAGCCAAGGCAACAGCCTGTGGGAGCGCGCCATGCGCGCGAATTTTCGCGGGCACGGCCCGCTCCCACAAACTGTTAACTGCAGCAATCAGAGCTTGGCGATCGACACTTCGGTGGACTTCACGAAGGCGATCACTTCGCTGCCCACCCCCAGTTCCAGCTCGCGTACGGAACGGGTGGTGATCACCGAGGTGACGATGCCGGCGGCGGTCTGCACGTCGATTTCCGACAGCACATCGCCTTCGACGATTTCCTTGATGGTGCCTTTGAACTGGTTACGCACGTTGATGGCTTTGATGGTCATGGCTAGATCTCCAGGGGTTGTAAGGTGCCCACAACGGGCTTCGAGTCAGGGTTAGAGCGCCCAGCGCAGCTGGGTCGGCAGGGGTGAAACCGGGTCGGGTTGCGCCGGCAGCGCAGGGATTTGCAGCACACGGTTGAGCACATCGGCTTCCAGCTCGGCCAGGTAGGCGGAGCCGCGATGGCGGGGGCGCGGCAGGTTCACCTCGAGGTCGAGGCCGATCTCGCCGTCTTCGATAAGGATCACCCGGTCCGCCGTGGCCACCGCTTCGCTGACATCGTGGGTGACCAGCAGCACGGTGAAGCCATGCTTTTTCCACAGCCCTTCGATCAGTTGCTGCATCTCGATACGGGTCAGCGCATCCAGGGCACCCAGCGGTTCATCGAGCAGCAGCAGGCGTGGTTCGTGGATCAGTGCCCGGGCCAGGGCGACGCGTTGCTTCTGGCCGCCGGACAGCGCGGCCGGCCACTCGTTGGCGCGATCGGCCAGGCCCACGGCTTCCAGCACCTGCTGGGCCTTGGGCCGCCAGTCACCGGTGAGGCCCAGGCCGACATTGTCGATCACCCGCTTCCAGGGCAGCAGCCGCGCTTCCTGGAACATCAGCCGGGTATCGTCGCGGCTGGCGGCCAACGACCCGTTGCCGGCCAGCAGTTCACCGCCAGTCGGTTGATCGAGGCCGGCGAGCAGGCGCAGCAAGGTGCTCTTGCCGCAACCGCTGCGGCCGACCACGGCGACGAACTGGCCGGCCGGAATGGTCAAGTCGATACCCTTGAGCACCTCACGCTCACCGAAGGATTTACGGATGCCGCGAATGGTCAGCGGGGTGCCTCGTTTGATGTCATGCAAAACATTCAATGGCGCATTCATTTCGCAGCCGCTCCCTGATAAGCCGGGTGCCAGCGCAACCAGGCACGTTCGAGGCCACGCGCAGCCACGTCGGCCAGCTTGCCGAGCACGGCGTAGAGCAGAATGGCCAGTACCACCACGTCGGTCTGCAGGAATTCGCGGGCGTTCATCGCCAGGTAACCGATGCCGCTGCTGGCGGAAATGGTCTCGGCGACGATCAGAGTCAGCCACATCAGGCCGAGGGCGAAGCGCACGCCGACCAGAATCGACGGCAGCGCGCCGGGCAGGATCACCTGACGGAACAGGGCGAAACCGGACAGGCCATAGCTGCGCGCCATTTCCACCAGCGCCGGGTCGACGTTGCGGATGCCGTGGTAGGTGTTCAGGTAAATCGGGAAAAGGGTGCCGAGGGCGACCAGGAAAATCTTCGCGCTCTCGTCGATGCCGAACCACAGGATCACAAGGGGAATCAGCGCCAGGTGCGGCACGTTGCGGATCATCTGCACCGAGCTGTCGATCAGCCGCTCACCCCACTTCGACAAACCGGTGACGAAGCCCAGCGCCAGGCCGATGCCGCCGCCGATGGCGAAGCCGACGCCGGCGCGCCAGCCGCTGATTGCCAGGTGGGTCCAGATTTCACCGCTGGACAGCAGCTGCCAGCCGGCCTCGAACACCGCGCTGGGCGCCGGCAGGATGCGCGTGGACAACAGCCCCAGCGCCACCGAGCCCTGCCAGGCGACCAGCAGCGCCACGGGTAAGGCCCAGGGCGCCAGGCGCAGGGCCAGGCTATTGAAAGATGTATTGCTCATCGCGTACCTCGAAATCATCGCGGGCAGGGCCATCCACGCCCGGCCGTGGTTCAACTGGCCGAAGCCGCCTTGGGCAGAATGTCGTTGGCGACCATTTCACCGAACGGGCTCACGTAGTTGGCGCCTTCCGGCAGCGCCGGGCGGTTCACCTCCAGATGGGGGAACAGCAGCTCGGCGACGCGATAAGATTCTTCGAGGTGTGGATAACCGGAGAAGATAAAGGTATCGATCCCCAGCGCGGCGTATTCCCTGACCCGCTCGGCGACCGTCGGGCCATCACCGACCAGCGCGGTACCGGCACCACCACGCACCAGGCCGACGCCCGCCCAGAGGTTGGGTGACACTTCCAGGTTGTCCTTGCTGCCGCCGTGCAGGGCGGCCATGCGCTGCTGGCCGACCGAGTCGAAGCGCGCCAGGGACGCCTGAGCGCGGGCGATGGTGTCGTCGTCGACATGGGCGATGAGCTTGTCGGCGGCCTTCCAGGCCTCCTCATTGGTTTCCCGCACGATCACGTGCAGGCGAATGCCGAAGCGCACTTCGCGGCCTTGAGCCGCAGCCTTTTCGCGCACCTGGGCAATCTTCTCGGCCACCGCGGCAGGCGGCTCGCCCCAAGTCAGGTACAGCTCGACCTGCTCGGCAGCGAGATCCTGGGCCGCTTCCGAGGAGCCGCCGAAGTACAGCGGCGGGCGGGGTTGCTGAACCGGCGGATAAAGCAGCTTGGCGCCCTTGACCTGAATGTGTTTGCCGTCGTAATCGACCACCTCGCCTTCCAGCACGCGGCGCCAGATGCGGGTGAACTCGACCGAGGCTTCGTAACGCTCGGCATGGGACAAATTAAGGCCATCGCCGGCCAGCTCGTCCGGGTCGCCACCGGTGACCAGATTGAACAGCGCGCGGCCGCCGGACAGGCGATCCAGGGTCGCCGCCTGACGCGCCGCCACAGTCGGGGAAATGATCCCTGGGCGCAGGGCAACGAGGAATTTCAGGCGCTGGGTCACCGGGATCAGCGAGGCGGCGACCAGCCAGGAATCCTCGCAGGAACGCCCGGTGGGAATCAGCACGCCACCGAAACCGAGGCGGTCGGCGGCCTGGGCGATCTGTTGCAGGTAGCCGTGGTCGACGGCGCGGGCCCCTTGCGAGGTACCGAGGTAATGGCCATCGCCGTGGGTGGGCAGGAACCAGAAGATGTTGAGGCTCATGGAGTGGTCTCCTTGGAAATCGCAAGGCCCCCGCCCAACCGGCAGGGGCGGGAATTTATTGCTGGGCGACCTTGCTGGCCGGCGCGTGCCAGATCACCTCGCTGATGTTCAGCTGCTTGGGAATCAGCTTGAGCGCGGTGAAGGTGTCGGCGATCTTCTGCTGCGCCTCGACCACCTCCGGGGTGATGGGCTGGGCGCCGTAGCTCTGACGCTGCACCGCCAGGCGGGTGATGTCCGCGGACAGGCCGAGCAGCGGCGCGACCTGGGCAACGGTCTGCTCGTTATTGGCCTTGACCCACTCGCCGATGCCGCGGATTTCCTCGACCAGCGCCTCGATCACCTCGGGGTGCTTCTCGGCATAGGAGCGGGTCGCCAGGTAGAACTGGTGGTTGCTGACCAGGCCCTTGCCGTCGACCAGGGTGCGCGCCTGCAGTTGCTGTTCGGCAGCGGCCTGGAAGGGATCCCAGATGACCCAGGCGTCGACGCTGCCACGCTCGAAGGCGGCGCGGGCATCGGCAGGTGGCAGGTAAACCGGCTGGATGTCGCTGTATTTCAGGCCGGCCTCTTCCAGGGCGCGCACCAGCAGGTAATGCACGTTGGAGCCCTTGTTGAGGGCGACCTTATTGCCCTTGAGCTCGGCGACCGACTTGATCGGTGAATCCTTCGGTACCAGGATCGCTTCGCTGGTCGGTGCAGGTGGTTCGAAGGCCACGTAGAGCAGATCGGCACCGGCGGCCTGGGCGAATACCGGCGGCGTTTCGCCGGTGGTGCCGAAGTCCACCGAGCCGACGTTCAGGCCTTCGAGCAGTTGCGGCCCGCCGGGAAACTCGGTCCATTTGACGTCGATGCCCTTGGCGGCCAGGCGTTTTTCCAGCGCACCGTTGGCCTTGAGCAGCACCAGGGTGCCGTACTTCTGATAACCGATACGCAAGACGCTCTTGTTATCAGGCGCTGCTTGAGCGTGAGTAATGGCGCCGAAGGAAATGGCCGCGGCAAACAAGGCGACCAGACTCCGACGCAGGGTAACAATGCGCATGGCGCTCTCCTCTGCATTGAGTGTTTGGCCACCTGCTGCCTCGTTGACGGGCTAGTAAGGTGGGTGGCAGCGAACTGCCTGAAATTTAAGTGTGGGTTACTTCAGGCGCTCCAGCGCCCGTTTAGCAATCGCTCGTTCAGCAGGCCCGGCGCGATGGGCTGGGGCCGACGATCGAGCGCCTGGATCAGCTGTTGCAAGGCATCTTCCAGCCGCTGTTCCAGGGCCGGCGCCAGATCGCCGCCGTCCTCGGTGTAACTGATCTGGCTGTCATCGGCGAATACGCCGTGCAGCACTTCCTGGGCCTTGAGCGCGGACAACACCGGCTTCAGGGCGTAGTCCACCGCCAGCATGTGCGCGTTGCTGCCGCCGGTAGCCACCGGCAACACCACCTTGTGCTGCAACGCGCGCTCGGGCAGCACGTCGAGCAGGGTTTTCAGGGCGCCGGAGAACGACGCCTTGTACACCGGCGTCGCCACCACCAGCCCGTCGGCCGCCGCCACATGGGCCTGCAAGCCTTGGATACGGGGGCTGTCGAAGCGGGCGAACAGCAGATCCTCGGCCTCGAAGTCGCGCACCTGATAGGTCACCACTTCCACGCCACGAGCCTGCAGCCACTGCCTGGCCTTGCCCAGCAACACGTTGGAGCGCGATTTCAGGCTCGGGCTGCCGCCCAGAAAAACCACCAGCATGGGGCGTCCTTACTTGTTGGGCTGCGGGGTGAGACGCAGGTAGGGCTTCACGGCGCGATAGCCCTTGGGGAAGCGCTGCCTGATCTCGTCTTCGTCCTTGAGCGACGGCACGATCACCACCTCGTCACCGTCCTGCCAGTTGGCGGGCGTGGCCACCTTGTGGCTGTCGGTGAGCTGCAGCGAATCGATCACCCGCAGGATTTCATGGAAGTTGCGCCCGGTACTCGCCGGGTAGGTGATGGTCAGGCGCACCTTCTTGTTCGGGTCGATGACGAACAGCGAACGCACCGTCAAGGTGTCGTTGGCATTGGGGTGGATCAGGTCGTAGAGCTCGGACACTTTGCGGTCGGCATCGGCCAGAATCGGGAAGTTGACGGCGGTGTTCTGGGTTTCGTTGATGTCGTCGATCCACTTGATATGCGAATCGACCGGGTCGACGGACAGGGCGATGGCCTTGACGTTACGCTTGGCGAACTCGTCCTTCAGCTTGGCGGTGAAGCCCAGCTCGGTGGTGCACACCGGCGTGAAGTCGGCCGGGTGCGAGAACAGGATGCCCCACTGATTGCCCAGCCACTCGTGGAAACGAATGGGGCCTTCACTGGAGTCCTGTTCGAAGTCGGGGGCGATGTCGCCCAGGCGGATGCTCATGGCTGTGCTCCTCAGGTGAGTCGTTGCGTGGCGCTCACTATGCTGAGGAACAGAAAATATTAAAAAGAATAAATAATGATTTATTTATAACCAAAAAGCTCGCCGCTTTTATTGCCGGCGAGCCCATGTTCATTCGCTCAATCGAGAACCCGTGCCGGATTGCCCACCACCTTGGCGCCAGCCGGAACATCGCGGGTCACCACGCTGCCGGCGCCGATCAGCGCATCGTCGCCCACCGTTACCCCCGGCAGAATTAATGCGCCGGCGCCGATCCACACATTGCGACCGATACTCACCGGCCGACCGAATTCCAGGCCGGACTCACGTTCACCGGGATCGCGCGGATGGTCGGCGGTAAGGATCTGCACGCCCGGGCCGATCTGCGTCCTGTCGCCGATGCTTACCGCCACCACGTCGAGAATCACGCAGTTGAAGTTGATGAACACGCCGTCGCCCAGGCTGATATTGAAGCCGTAGTCGCAGTGAAACGGCGAGCGCACCACCACCCCCTTGCCGACCGCCGCCAGGCGCTCGCCCAGCACCTGGTTGCGCTCGGCCGGCGACAACCCCAGGTTGCCGTTGTAGCGCGCCAGCCAGGCCATGGTCGCCGCGCTGTCGGCCTGCAGTTCCGGGTCACTGGCCAGGTAGAGTTCGCCGGTGAGCATCTTGTGTTTTTCACTGAGCGCCATGGCGGGTCGCCTCCTTACGAATGTTCAGTAAGGAACTCACTGGGAGGGTGAGGTTCCGGCTAATCGGCCGACGGTCGCTCGGCGTCGACGATCAGGAAATGATGCAAGGCCAGGATCGGCAGGTCACCGATCAGCGCCTCGAAGCCATCGCTCAGCGCTTCGATGCGCGCATTCTCCGCTTCGCTGAGCCAGCTGCAGATGTCCCACAGCGCGATGTCCTCGGGCTCGTCCTGCAGGCGGGCGAACACCGCATACAGCTCGCGCAGCGCCTGGCAGGCAGCCGGCAGGCCGATCAGCGTCAGCGCCTGCTGCGCCAGTTCGAAGGTCGGCATGCCCCAGTTGGCGAAGAACTGCATCAGGCCGCCGTTGTAGTAATCGGCCTGCAGGCGCCACAAAACGACCAACCGACGATCACGCAGGCTGATGGCCTCCAGGTCCCAGCCGGCTGCATGCAGACGCCTGAGGGCCTGGTCCTGCAGCTCGTCCCAGGCCAGGTCGATGCTGTCGCACTGCCCCGCGTCATGATGCCGCCAGCTGGCGACGAAGCCGCCTTCCTCCAGCCTTGCGTCGTCACGCTGCGCGGCCGACAGGGGGTCGAGGCGCAGGTAACCGTCAAGCCTGAGGGAAAACTGCTGGCCGTTGCGCAGGTGGATATGGGCGGCCTGGCTATCGACGGCGACACGTTCGATCTGCAGGCAGCCGAGTTCGGCATGCAGGGGATGGCTCATCGGGGCTCCAGCGGGTGGTGAGTGCGGTCACGACGATGCCAGAGCGACGGCCAGAGAGCCAGGCGCACCGCCATGCCCATTCAGAACAGCTCCAGTTGCCCACCGATCAGCGCAGTGAAATCGTCGTCCACGAACGGCAGGATGGCGTCGGCCACCGGCTGCAGCTGTTTGCCCAGGTAATGGCCGTAGTCGATGGGCGCGCGGCGCAGCTCCAGCGGTTCCGGGCCGGCGACGCTGATCACGTAGCTGATCCAGCCGCCGCTCTGGTACTGGCGCGGTCGGCCCATCTCGTCGTTGTGGGCATCGGCCAGGCGCGCCGCCCGCACGTGGGGCGGCACGTTGCGCTGGTAGTCGTCGAGGCGCCGGCGCAGGCGCTTGCGGTACACCAGGCGCTCCTCGAACTCGCCGGCCAGGGTGCGCTGCACGTAGTCGCGCACGTAGTCCTGGTAGGGCTGGCCCTTGAAGATGCGCAGGTACAGTTCCTGCTGGAACTGCTGGGCCAGCGGCGACCAGTCGCTGCGCACCGTTTCCAGGCCCTTGAAGACCATGTCCTCGCGGCCGTCGGCACGACGGATCAGCCCGGCATAACGCTTCTTGCTGCCCTCCTCCATGCCGCGGATGGTGGGCATCAGAAAGCGCCTGAAGTGGGTTTCGAACTGCAGTTCCAGGGCGCTCTGCAAGCCGAACTCGGCCTGCAGGTGCTCGCGCCACCAGGCATTGACCCGCTGCACCAGGGCGCGGCCGATGCGCTCGGCGTCTTCCTCGCCGTGGGCGCGGCGCAGCCACACGAAGGTGGAGTCGGTGTCGCCGTAGATCACCGCATGGCCCTCGGCCTCGATCAGCTCGCGGGTACGGCGCATCACTTCATGGCCGCGCAGGGTGATGGACGAGGCCAGCCGCGTATCGAAGAAGCGGCAGCCGCTGGAGCCGAGCACGCCGTAGAAGGCGTTCATGATGATCTTCAGCGCCTGGGACAGCGGCGCGTTGCCGGCGCGTTTGGCCGCCTCGCGGCCCTGCCATACGCGCTCGACGATGGCCGGCAGGCAATGGCGGGTGCGCGAGAAGCGCGCGCCACGAAATCCGGGAATCGAGTGTTCGTCATCGGGCTGGCGCAGGCCTTCGATCAGCCCCACCGGGTCGATCAGAAAGGTGCGGATCAGCGATGGATACAGGCTCTTGTAATCGAGCACCAACACCGACTCGTACAGCCCCGGCCGCGAATCCATGACGAAGCCACCGGGGCTGGCCTCGGGCGGGCGCTCGCCCTGGTTGGGCGCCACGAAGCCCTGGCGATGCATCAGCGGCATGTACAGGTGGCTGAACGCCGCCACCGAGCCGCCGCTGCGATCCACCGGCAGGCCGGTGACCGTGGCGCGTTCGAGCAGGAAGGTGAGCAGCTCGGTCTTGGCGAAAATGCGCGTGACCAGCTCGCAGTCCTTGAGGTTGTAGCGAGCCAGGGCCGGCTTGTCCTCGGCGAACATGCGGTTGATTTCGTCCATGCGTTGGTAGGGGTTGTCGATCGCCTTGCCCTCGCCAAGCAGCTGCTGTGAGACGCTCTCCAGGCTGAAGGACGGGAAGCTCCAGGTCGCCGAACGCAGCGCCTCGATGCCATCGATGATCAACCGCCCCGGCGCACTGGCGAAGAAGTGCTGCTTGGCGCCGTGTTCGCGCCAGCTCAGCAGCTCGCCGCCACGCCCCAGGCGCAGTGGCACCTGCAGGCGCTGGGCGTGTTCGTGCAGCACGCGCAGGTCGAACTGCACCACATTCCAGCCGATGATGGCGTCCGGGTCATGGCGCTCTAGCCAGTCATTCAGTGCCTCCAGCAGTGCCGCGCGACTGTCGAGGTAGGCAAGGTGGAAATCCACCTCAGCCTCGCGGTTCGGCGGCCCGAGCATATACACCTGGCGCTGCCCGCAGCCTTCCAGGGCGATGGAATACAGCTCGCCACGGGCGGTAGTCTCGATATCCAGGGACACCAGCTTGAGCTGCGGGCGGTAGTCCGGCGCCGGCTTGAGCTGGGCGTCGACCAGCACGCCGTCCGCCGCTTCGGTGCCGCCGAACAGCACCGGCGCGGTGATGAAGCGCTCCATCAGGTAGCGTTCGGGCGGACGGATATCGGCTTCGTAGACATCCACCCCGCCCTGGCGCAGGGTCTGTTCCAGCTGGATCAGCGGGCGCTGCTGCGGGCAGTAAAGGCCGAGCACCGGCCGCTGGCGGAAATCACGCAGCTGCAGCGGGCGCAGTTCGAACTGCCCGTCGCCGGCGATCAACGCCTCGGCGCGGGCGCGCTGTTCGGCGGGGATAAAGGCCACCGAGGTTTGCGGCGGCAGGCGCACCAGGCGCGGGCCGGCGTCGGTCGACAGCCAGAATTCCACCTGGCTGCCGGCCGGCGTGTCACGCCAGTGCCGGGTCAGGACGAAGCCCTGCTGTAGATCCACCCTGCCACCTCGAATGCTGTTCAGGGTGCGATGGTAACCCGCCCGCGCAACCGCTGCAGAATGGGGTTAAATGACCGCCAGGTTTTGTACGGAGGCTCGCCATGCCCCTCGATCATCAACAGCTGCAACAGATCACCCGCCGCACACTGGCCCATTACCAGGCCGGCGCCGAAGACTTTCGCGAGGGCACCCGCGACCACGACGTCAGCCAGAACATCTCGGCGCTGCTGCGCCATATGCGCGGTAATGCGCCGTTGAGCATCCTCGACTTCGGCTGTGGCCCCGGCCGTGATCTGCGCGCCTTCAAGGCCCTGGGCCACCAGCCCGTCGGCCTCGACGGCTGCCCGGAGTTCGTCGCCATGGCCCGCGCCGACAGCGGCTGCGAGGTGTGGCAGCAGGACTTTCTCACGTTGGATCTACCGGCCGAGCGCTTCGACGGCATCTTCGCCAACGCCGTGCTGTTCCATATTCCCGGCCAGGAACTGCCGCGGGTGCTCAGGGAACTGCGCGCCAGCCTGAAGCCCGGCGGCGTGCTGTTCAGCTCCAACCCCCGTGGGGACAATCAGGAAGGCTGGAGCGGCGAACGTTACGGCGCCTGGCACGACCTGGACAGCTGGCGCCACCTGCTCGGCTCCGCCGGCTTCGACGAACTGGAACACTACTACCGCCCCACCGGTTTGCCCCGCGAGCAGCAGCCGTGGCTGGCAAGTGTTTGGCGCAAGCGGGAGAAGGTTTGATTCGACGGGCGACGGCAGCGGCCACTGCCATATCCCTGTAGGAGCGGGCCATGCCCGCGATTTCGCGCGCATGGCCCGCTCCTACAAAAGCTTGCTGCCAACCGCTCCTACCTCTAGATCTCCACCTGCGTCCCCAACTCGATCACCCGGTTCACCGGCAGGCGGAAGAAGCCCAGCGAACTACCGGCATTCTTCTGCAGCACGGCGAAAAGCCGCTCGCGCCACATGGCCATGCCGATACGTTCTGAAGGAATCACCGTTTCCCGGCTGAGGAAGTAGGTGGTCTGCATAGGCGGGCAGTCGATGCCCCGTTCACCGAGTTGGGCCAGTGCCAGGGGAATGTCCGGCGCCTCGAGAAAGCCGAAGCGCAGGCGCACGCGGTAGAAGCCCTGATCATGGGCCTCCAGGTCGAAACGCTCGGCCAGCGGTACCCGCGGGCGATCCTCGTAGAGCACGGTGAGGAGCATCACCCGCTCGTGCAGCACCTGGTTGTGCAGCAGGTTATGCAGCAGAGCATGGGGCACCACCTCGACCCGGCTGGTCAGGAACACCGCCGTGCCGGTAACCCGATGGGGCGGCTGCAGGGCGATGCTGGCGATGAAGTCGCGCAGTACCAGGGAGTGTTCGTCGAGCCGCTCGAGCACCAGTTGGCGGCCGCGCTTCCAGGTGGTCATCAGGCCGAACAGCAGGAGGCCGACGACCATCGGCACCGCGCCGCCACCGATGATCTTCGGCACGTTGGCGGCGAAGAAGATGCCGTCGACCAGCAGGAACACCGCCAGCAGCGGCACCGCCAGCACCTTGGGCCAGCGCCACAGCAGCAGGATCACCGACGATACCAGCAGCGTGGTGCACAGCATGGTGCCGGTCACCGCCACGCCGTAGGCGCCAGCCAGGCCGCTGGACGACTGGAAGCCGAGCACCAGCAGCACCACCCCGATCAGCAGCAGGCTGTTGATCAGCGGAATGTAGATCTGCCCCTGCTCGGCGCTGGAGGTGTGCAGGATCTGCATGCGCGGCACGTAGCCGAGCTGGATGGCCTGGCGGGTGACCGAGAAGGCGCCGGTGATCACCGCCTGGGAGGCGATGATGGTGGCCACCGTCGACAGGCCGATCAGGGGGATCAAGGCCCAGCCCGGCGCCAGCAGGTAGAAGGGGTTGCGCACCGCTTCAGGGTCGATCAGCAGCAGCGCGCCCTGGCCGAAGTAGTTGAGGATCAGCCCTGGGAAGGCCAGGAACAGCCAGGCATGCACGATGGGCTTGCGGCCGAAATGGCCGAGGTCGGCGTACAGCGCCTCGGCACCGGTGATGGTCAGCACCACGGCGCCCATCACCGTCAGGCCGAGCAGCGGATTGGCGATGAAGAACTGCAAGGCCCAGTAGGGATTGAGCGACAGCAGCACTTCCGGGCGCTGCACGATGCCATGCACGCCCAGGGCGCCAAGCACCAGAAACCAGATCACCATCACCGGCCCGAACAGGTAGCCGATGCGCGCGGTGCCGTGGCGCTGCAGCAGGAACAGCGGAATCAGGATCAACAGGGCCAGCGGCACCACCCAGTGGTCGATGCCGTCGACCACCAGGCCGACGCCTTCCACCGCGGAGAGCACCGAGACCGCCGGCGTGAGCATGCTGTCGCCGTAGAACAGCGCGGCGCCGAACAGGCCGAGCATGATCAGTACGGTGCGCAGCCGCGGGTAGTCGGCGGCCGCCCGCTGCGCCAGGGCGGTGAGCGCCATGATGCCGCCCTCGCCGCCGTTGTCGGCACGCAGGATGAACATCACGTACTTGACCGTGACCACCAGGGTCAGCGACCAAAAGATCAGCGACAGGATGCCCAGTACACTGGCCTGGGACAGGCCGACACCGTAGTGCGGCGAGAAGATTTCCTTGAGGCTGTACAGCGGGCTGGTACCGATGTCGCCATAGACGATGCCGACGGCGCCAACCAGCAGCGCAATGGGCGAAGTGCGGGAGGGGGTACTCACGTTGCAGGGTATCCTGATGGACTTGGTTACCCTTAGGTATACGCTGGCGTGGCGCACGCAGCAGCTTCAGGTCGTGCAGTTTTACGGCTTTTTTACGCGCAGGCGCGCTTCTTTACGCCAACCTTGCACGACGCCATGATCTGCCCACGCCCCGCACCGGAATTGCGCATGCCCATCGCCGCCGATCACCCCACCCGCCGCCCGCCTGCCCCCATGCGCGACTACCTGCTGGCCGCCCTCGCCGCCGGGCTCGGTTGCCTGCTGGCCCTGGCCGTGTCGCGCTGGCTGGACCTGCCGAACATCTCCCTGGTGTTTCTCGCCGTGGTGCTGGTGGTGGCGGTGCGCAGCAGCGTCGGCCCGGCACTGCTGTGCGCCCTGCTGTCGTTCGCCGCCTACGGGTTCTGCTTCCTGCCGCCGACCTGGTCGGTGGTGGTGCACCGCGAGCAGGACGTGCTGACCCTGATGTTCTTCCTGCTCATCGCCCTGCTGACCGGCAACCTTGCCGCCCGCCAGCGCCAGCAGTTCCGTGACCTGCAGGTGGCCCAGCGGCAGACCGAAAGCCTGCTGGGCTTCGCCGAACGGCTGTCCAGCGCCCAGGACCAGCGCGACCTGCTGGCCGCCATGCTCAGCCAGCTGGACCTGCCGGCCGAGCGCCTGTGCCTGCTCAGCCGCGACGCCCAGGGCAACTGGCAGCAGGCCGACGGCAGCCGGCTGGCGCTCAGCGAGCTGGAGCGCATCAGCGCCGAACACGCCTGGCAGAGCCACCATCCACGCGGTTACGACAGCCACAGCCTGACCCATCCGCACTGGTGGTGGTGGCCATTGATGGACAACGACCAGCCGCTGGCGCTGCTGGGCATGCGCACCGCCCAGGGCGACCCGCCGGCCGGCGAACAGCGCCAGCTGATCGACGTACTGCTGCCGCTGTTGGCCCATGCCCTGGCCCGTGTGCAACTGGTCGAGACCCTCGGCCATACGCGCCTGCAACATGAAACCGAGCGCCTGCGCAGCGCCCTGCTCGCCTCGGTGTCCCACGACCTGCGCACGCCGCTGACCGCCATGCGCGGCAATATCGAAACCCTGCAGCTGTTCATCGACAGCCTGGACGCGGCGACCCGCGACGACCTGCTGCAAAGTACCGCCAGCGAAGCCTCGCGCCTGGACCGCTACATCCAGAACCTGCTGGACATGACCCGCCTGGGCCACGGCGGCCTGCACCTGGAGCGCGACTGGGTGGCCGCCAGCGACCTGCTCGCGGCCGCCCTGCAGCGCCTGCAGCCGGTGTTGCAGCACCTGCAGGTGCGCATGCAGGTGCCCGCCGACCTGCCGCTGCTGTGGGTGCAGGGCGCGCTGATCGAACAGGCGCTGGTCAACGTGCTGGACAACGCCGCGCGCTTCTCGCCGCCCGGCGGGGTGATCGATATCCGCCTCGGCCACGACGGCGAGACCATCAGCTTCGCCATCAGCGACCAGGGGCCGGGGATTCCCGCCGACGAACAGACGCAGATCTTCGACCTCTTCTATACCGCGGCCCGCGGCGATCGCGGCGGCCAGGGCACCGGCCTGGGCCTGGCGATCTGCCTGGGCATGCTCAACGCCCACGGCGGCACGGCGCGGGTCGAGTCGGCGCCCGGCCAGGGCACCACCCTGATCCTGCAACTGCCCCTGCAACAGCCTGACGAGAAGCCGGCATGACTGAAGCGCGCATCCTCCTGGTCGACGACGAAGCGGCGATCCGCAAGTTCCTGCGTATCGGCCTGCAAGCCCAGGGTTATCAGGTACTCGAGGCCGATTGCGGCGAAGCGGCGCTGCGCCTGGCGGCCCTGGAGCAACCCGACCTGGTGGTACTGGACCTCGGCCTGCCCGACCTGGACGGCCAGGAGGTGCTGACCCGCCTGCGCGAATGGTCGGCCGTGCCGGTGCTGGTGCTGTCGGTGCGCGCCGGCGAAAAGGACAAGGTGCAGGCCCTGGACAACGGCGCCAACGACTACGTCAGCAAGCCCTTCGGCGTCCAGGAGTTCCTCGCCCGGGTACGCGCCCTGCTGCGCAGCCGCCCGGCCAGCGAGAAGCCCGCGGCCGCCCTGGCCAGCGGCCCGCTGCGGGTCGACTTCGCCTTTCGCCGGGTGACCCTGGACGACCAGGAAATCAGCCTGACCCGCAAGGAATACGCGGTACTCGAAGCCCTCGCCCGCCACCCCGGCATGGTCGTCACCCAGCAGCAGCTGCTGCGCGACATCTGGGGCCCGACCCACATCGAGCACAGCCATTACCTGCGCATCGTCATCGCTCACCTGCGCCAGAAGCTCGGCGATGACCCGGCGGCGCCGCGGCTGATAATCACCGAAGCGGGTGTCGGCTACCGGCTGATCGCCTAAGGGGCCTGTTCATGATCTTTCAGCCCGGATTCGTCGATTTTGGCAGCTGAGTGGCGGTAGCGGCCAGTCGTTCCGTAGGGTGGACAACGCTCTTTTTGTCCACCATTGGGATTGCAGAGCGGTGGATGGGTGAAGCGTCATCCACCCTACGCCGGGAAAGTCCGCTTTTGCCTTTAGATGCCGCTTCATGCGCATAAAGCTCGTGAACAGACCCCGAGAAACCTGAACGCGCCGACAACTCCACGCGCTCTGTTAGACTCGGACGACACCCCTCGCCGGAGAACACGATGCCCAAGGTCGGAATGCAGCCGATCCGCCGCTCCCAGCTGATCGCCGCCACCCTGGAAGCCGTCGACCAGGTTGGCATGAGCGATGCCAGCATCGCCTATATCGCGCGGATCGCCGGCGTATCGAACGGCATCATCAGCCACTACTTCCAGGACAAGAACGGCCTGCTCGAAGCGACCATGCGCCACCTCATGCAGGCGCTGCGCGAGGCGGTGCACGCGCGCTACCGGCTGTTGCGCGAAGACACCCCACGGGCACGCCTGCGTGCCATCATCGACGGCAACTTCGACGAAACCCAGGTCAGCGGCCCGGCGATGAAGACCTGGCTGGCGTTCTGGGCCAGCAGCATGCACCAGCCGGCCCTGCGTCGCCTGCAGCGGGTCAATGACCAGCGCCTGTACTCCAACCTGTGCGGCCAGTTCCGCCGCGCGTTGCCGCCAGCACAAGCCCGCGCCGCCGCCCGTGGCCTGGCCGCATTGATCGACGGCCTGTGGCTGCGCGGTGCCCTGACCGGCGAGAACTTCGACACCCGCCAGGCCGCGCAGATCGCCTACGACTACCTCGATTTGCAGCTCGCCAAGGCGGAGTGAGCAGGCCGCCCTCGCACCTATCTATGGACTGACATCCATGTGGGAGCGCGCCATGCGCGCGAAATCGCGGGCATGGCCTAGGTGTCCCCGCCCGCTCCCACAGTAATCTCTCCTGATCCGTCTTGAGTCTCCCCAGCCAAACACCCTGAAAGCCAGCGTCCATGGCGCATCCGGCACGGTTCTGGTCGCCTCTGATTTTTTATTGATTGATCGATCAATAAAAATAAACTAGGCTGTTTTTTAACCAAATCGGCTGATACCCCTCTTCACCTCGCTCAGCCGACCCATTTCGCCAAGGCGCCAAAGCGCGTCTTGCCCCGCTCAGGAGGACGCCCCATGGCCCGATTCGCAGACCAGCAGCTCTACATAGGCGGCCAGTACGTCGATGCCAGCAGCGGCGCGACCTTTCAAAGCATCAACCCGGCCAACGGCGAGGTGCTGGCCAACGTGCAGCGCGCCAGCCAGGACGACGTCGAACGCGCCGTGGCCAGCGCCGAGCAAGGTCAGAAGGTGTGGGCGGCGATGACCGCCATGCAGCGCTCGCGCATCCTGCGCAAGGCGGTGGATATCCTCCGCGCACGCAACGATGAGCTGGCCGAGCTGGAAACCCTCGATACCGGCAAGCCGCTGTCGGAAACCCGCTACGTCGATATCGTCACTGGCGCCGACGTGCTGGAGTACTACGCCGGCCTGATTCCGGCCATCGAGGGCGAGCAGATCCCCCTGCGCGACACCAGCTTCGTCTACACCCGCCGCGAGCCGCTGGGCGTGGTTGCCGGTATCGGCGCCTGGAACTACCCGATCCAGATCGCTCTATGGAAATCCGCCCCGGCCCTGGCCGCCGGCAATGCGATGATCTTCAAGCCCAGCGAGGTCACCTCGCTGACCGCCCTGAAGCTGGCCGAGATCTACACCGAGGCCGGGGTGCCGGACGGCGTGTTCAACGTGCTGACCGGCCTGGGCAGTGAAGTTGGCCAGTGGCTGACCGAGCACCCGCGCATCGAGAAGATTTCCTTCACCGGCGGCACCGTGACCGGCAAGAAGGTCATGGCCAGCGCGTCCAGCTCGTCGCTCAAGGAAGTGACCATGGAGCTGGGCGGCAAGTCGCCGCTGATCATCTGCGAAGACGCCGATCTGGACCGTGCCGCGGACATCGCCATGATGGCCAACTTCTACAGCACCGGGCAGGTGTGCACCAACGGCACCCGGGTGTTCGTGCCCCGTGCCCTACAGGCGCGCTTCGAGAGCAAGATCGTCGAGCGGGTCAAACGCATCCGCCTGGGCGATCCCCAGGACGACACCACCAATTTCGGCCCGCTGGTCAGCTTCGCCCACATGGAGCGGGTGCTCGGCTACATCGAGCAGGGCCGCCAGCAGGGCGCGCGCCTGCTGATCGGTGGCGAGCGCGTCACCGACGGCGACTACGCCAACGGCGCCTACGTGGCGCCGACCGTGTTCACCGACTGCACGGATGACATGACCATCACCCGCGAAGAGATCTTCGGCCCGGTGATGAGCATCCTCGTCTACGACAGCGAAGACGAAGTGATCCGCCGCGCCAACGACACCAGCTACGGCCTGGCTGCCGGCATCGTGACCCGCGACCTGAACCGCGCGCACCGGGTTATCCACAAGCTGGAAGCCGGTATCTGCTGGATCAACACCTGGGGCGAGTCGGCGGCCGAGATGCCGGTCGGTGGCTACAAGCAATCCGGCGTCGGCCGTGAGAACGGCCTGACCACCCTGGCCCATTACACGCGGATCAAGTCCGTGCAGGTCGAGCTGGGCGACTACGCCTCGGTGTTCTGACCGCCAGCACAGCGTTGGAGCGAGCGGGCGGCGCATCGCTTCAGCCGCGAAAAAGCATCGCGGATCAATCCGCTCCCACAGGAAAGTCGCCGCCCCGTAGCCCGGATGCCATCCGGCAACAGTCAGCGTGTTCTCCCGGATCACAGCCGGGCAACAGGAGGAGCCATGACCCAGGAATTCGATTACATCATCATTGGCGCCGGCTCGGCCGGTAACGTGCTGGCGACCCGCCTGAGCGAAGAGGCGGATGTCAGCGTACTGCTGCTCGAAGCCGGCGGCCCCGACTACCGCCTCGACTTCCGCACCCAGATGCCGGCCGCCCTGGCGTTTCCCCTGCAGGGCCGTCGCTACAACTGGGCCTACGAAACCGACCCGGAGCCGCACATGGGCAACCGCCGCATGGAGTGCGGGCGCGGCAAGGGCCTCGGCGGTTCGTCGCTGATCAACGGCATGTGCTACATCCGCGGCAACGCCCTGGACTTCGACAACTGGGCCAAGCAGCCCGGCCTGGAAGACTGGAGTTACCTCGACTGCCTGCCGTATTTCCGCAAGGCGGAAAGCCGCGACAGCGGCGCCAACGACTACCACGGCGACAGCGGCCCGGTCAGCGTGACCACCCCCAAGGCCGGCAACAACCCGCTGTTTCATGCCATGGTCGAGGCCGGCGTGCAGGCCGGTTACCCGCGTACCGATGACCTCAACGGTTACCAGCAGGAAGGCTTCGGCCCGATGGACCGCACCGTGACGCCCGAGGGCCGTCGTGCCAGCACCGCCCGCGGCTACCTGGACCAGGCCCGCGAGCGGCCGAACCTGACCATCGTCACCCATGCCACCACCGACCGCATCCTGTTCGCCGGCAAGCGCGCCAACGGTGTCGCCTACCTGGTCGGCAATGCGAACCAGGCGACCATCGCCCACGCACGCCGCGAAGTACTGCTGTGCGCCGGCGCCATCGCCTCGCCACAGATCCTGCAGCGCTCCGGCGTCGGCCCGGGCAAGCTGCTGCGCAGCCTGGACATCGACCTGGTGCACGAGCTGCCGGGCGTCGGCGAGAACCTGCAGGATCACCTGGAAATGTACCTGCAGTACGCCTGCACCCAGCCGGTGTCGCTGTACCCGGCGCTCAAGCTGCTCAACCAGCCCGGCATCGGTGCCAAGTGGCTGTTCGCAGGCGATGGCATCGGCGCCAGCAACCAGTTCGAGGCCGGCGGCTTCATCCGCTCGCGCCCGGAATTCGAGTGGCCGAACCTGCAGTTCCACTTCCTGCCGGTGGCGATCAACTACAACGGCAGCAACGCGGTGAACGAGCATGGCTTCCAGGCCCACGTCGGCTCCATGCGCTCGCCGAGTCGCGGTCGCATACAGCTGAAGTCCAGGGATCCGCGCCAGCACCCGAGCATCCTGTTCAACTACATGAGTCACGAGCAGGACTGGCAGGAATTCCGTGATGCCATCCGCCTGACCCGCGAGATCATGAACCAGCCGGCCCTCGACCCGTACCGCGGCCGCGAGATCAGCCCGGGCGCCCATGTGCAGACCGATGACGAGCTGGACGCCTTTATCCGCGAGCATGCGGAAACCGCCTTCCACCCCTCCTGCTCCTGCAAGATGGGCTCGGACGACATGGCGGTGGTCGACGGCCAGGGCCGCGTGCACGGCCTCGAAGGGCTGCGCGTGGTGGATGCGTCGATCATGCCGCAGATCATCACCGGCAACCTCAACGCCACCACCATCATGATCGCCGAGAAGATCGCCGACCGTATCCGCGGTCGCCAAGCGCTGCCGCGCAGTACCGCGCCCTACCACGTGGCCAACGGCGCGCCGGTACGCGGCACCCCGCAACGGGTGGTCGAGGACATGCGCTCGGCGTCCTGAACCGGCGGGCACATCCGTGCCTGATCGGGGCGCGGATGTATCGCTTTGTTGCGACATTCGTCGCCAAGGTGGGTCACACTGTTCCAACCACCGCTGATAACCGCTCGCCATGACCCTGCTCGACGCCCGCACCGCCCGCCTGCTGCCCTGGATCGTCGCCATCGCGTTCTTCATGCAGACGCTGGACGGCACCATCCTCAACACCGCCCTGCCGAGCATGGCGGCGGACCTGGCCGAAGACCCGCTGCGCATGCAGTCGGTGGTGATCGCCTACATGCTCACCGTGGCGCTGCTGATTCCCGCCTCCGGCTGGCTGGCCGACCGCTTCGGCACGCGGCACATCTTCTTTGGCGCCATTGCCCTGTTCAGCCTCGGCTCGCTGCTGTGCGCAGTGTCGCAGTCGCTGAACATGCTGGTGATGGCCCGGATCATCCAGGGCCTGGGCGGCGCGTTGATGATGCCGGTGGGTCGCCTGGTGGTGCTGCGTGCCTACCCGCGTACCGAGCTGGTACGGATCATGAGCTTCATCACCCTGCCCGGCCTGCTCGGCCCGCTGATCGGCCCGACCCTGGGCGGCTGGCTGGTGGAATTTGCCAGCTGGCACTGGATCTTCCTGCTCAACCTGCCGGTCGGCGCCCTGGGCTGCTGGGCCGCCTACCGTTTCATGCCGGAGCTGCGCGGCAGCGAGCGCACCCGTTTCGACCTGATCGGTTTCCTGCTGTTCGGCGCCAGCATGCTGCTGATCACCATGGCGCTGGAAGGCCTGGGCGAGCTGCACCTGCCGCACATGCGCGTGGTGCTCCTGCTGCTCGGCGGCCTGGCCTGCCTGGCCGCCTACTGGCTGCGCGCCGGGCGCACCGCCAACGCGCTGTTCCCGCCGCGGCTGTTCAACACCCGCAGCTTCGCGGTGGGCATTTTCGGCAACATCTTCGCGCGCCTGGGCACCGGCGCCCTGCCGTTCCTCACGCCGCTGCTGCTGCAACTGGGCATGGGCTATTCACCCGCCCAGGCCGGCATGAGCATGATCCCCCTGGCACTCGCCGCCATGGCCATGAAGCCCTTGGCCAAGCCGTTGATCGACCGCCTCGGCTACCGGCGCATCCTGACGTTCAATACCGTGCTGCTGGGCCTGCTGATCACCAGCATGGCGCTGGTCGACGGGCAGACCTCGCACCTGCAGTTGGCCATCCAGCTGAGCCTGATCGGCGCCTTCAACTCGCTGCAGTTCACCGCCATGAACACCGTGACCCTGATCGACCTGCCCGACAGCGAGGCGAGCAGCGGCAACGGCCTGCTGTCGGTGGTGGTGCAGTTGTCGATCAGCATGGGCATCGCCACCGGCGCCGCCCTGCTCAGCGGCTTCAGCCTGGACAATGCGGATGCGGCCGATGGCGTGCTCAGCGCCTTCCAGGCCACCTACCTGTGCATCGGCCTGCTGACGATCCTGGCGGCGGGCATCTTCCTGCAGCTGTCGGCGGAAGACGGGCGCAGCGCCAGACGGGTGAAGGTCGACGTCGACGAATGACGAGCAGTCGGCAGGCCGTGGCAGCGCGCCTGCTACACTAGCGCTCTTTTCGACGCTCTTCAGGCCCGCACCGTGACCGCCACCGTTTTTTCCTCCCTTGCCCTGTCGCCCGCCATGCTGGCGAACCTCGAGTCCCTCGGTTACGCGCAGATGACGCCGATCCAGGCACAAAGCCTGCCGGTGATGCTCAAGGGCCTGGACCTGATCGCCCAGGCCAAGACCGGCAGCGGCAAGACCGCGGCCTTCGGCATCGGCCTGCTGGCGCCGCTCAACCCGCGCTATTTCGGCTGCCAGGCGCTGGTGCTGTGCCCGACCCGCGAGCTGGCCGACCAGGTCGCCAAGGAGCTGCGCCGCCTGGCCCGCGGCGAAGACAACATCAGGATCCTCACCCTGTGCGGCGGCGTGCCCATGGGCCCGCAGATCGGCTCCCTGGAGCGTGGTGCGCAGATCATCGTCGGCACCCCGGGGCGCGTGCAGCAGCACCTGGCCAAGGGCACGCTGAAGCTGGACGGCCTCAATACCCTGGTACTCGACGAAGCCGACCGCATGCTCGACATGGGCTTCTACGACAGCATCGCCGAGATCATCGGCCAGACCCCGGAGCGCCGCCAGACCCTGCTGTTCTCGGCCACCTACCCGGCGGGCATCAAGCAGCTGTCGGCGACCTTCATGCGCAACCCGCAGCAGGTCAAGGTCGAGGCGCTGCACGACGACAGCCAGATCGAGCAGCGTTTCTACGAAATCGCCCCCGAGCAGCGCCTGCAGGCGGTGGTCGACGTGCTGGCCTGCTTCCGCCCGCAATCGACGGTGGCGTTCTGCTTCACCAAGCAGCAGTGCCAGGAGGTGGTCGATCACCTGGCCGCCGCCGGCATCTCGGCCGCGGCCCTGCACGGCGACCTGGAGCAGCGCGACCGTGATCAGGTGCTGGCGATGTTCGCCAACCGCAGCCTGTCGGTGCTGGTGGCCACCGACGTGGCCGCCCGCGGCCTGGATATCGACGGCCTGGACATGGTGATCAACGTCGAGCTGGCCCGTGACGCGGAAATCCATATCCACCGTGTGGGCCGTACCGGCCGCGCTGGCGAGAAAGGCATGGCCGTCAGCCTGGTGGCGCCGCCCGAAGCCCACCGCGCCCAGGCCATCGAAACCCTGCAGAAAGCCCCGTTGACCTGGCACCCGCTGGGCAGCCTCAAGCCGCGCGCCGGCGAGCCACTGCGCCCGCCGATGATCACCCTGTGCATCGCCGCCGGCCGCAAGGACAAGCTGCGCCCCGGCGACATTCTCGGCGCCCTCACCGGCGAGGCGGGCATTCCCGGCGCCCAGGTCGGCAAGATCGCCATCTTCGACTTCCAGGCCTACGTGGCCGTGGAGCGCGGCGTCGCCAAGCAGGCACTCAAGCGCCTCGGCGAAGGCAAGATAAAAGGTCGCTCGCTGCGCGTGCGCACGCTTTAGACTGAAGCTATCGGCAGAGCGGGCATAGGGGGTTCCGTGCGCAATATCCTGGTCATTGAAGACAGCCCGCTGGTGCTCAAGATCCTCGAGCACCTGTTCCGTCAGGAGCCGACCCTGCAGCCGGTGTTCTGCGCCTCCCTCGGCGAGGCCGAGGTGATGCTGGAAACCTCGGCGGACCTGTTCTTCGCCGCCATCGTCGATCTGCACCTGCCCGACGCGCCGGATGGCGAGAGCGTCGACCTGGTGATGCGCTACGCCCTGCCCTGCATCGTGCTCAGCGGCTCGTACAACGAGAAGCGTCGCGACGACCTGCTGCTCAAGGGCGTGGTCGACTACGTGCTCAAGGAAAGCCAGCACTCCTACGAGTACGCCTTCCGCCTGCTGCACCGCCTGGAGAGCAACAGCCAGGTGAAGATCCTGGTCGCCGAGGACTCCGAGGCCACCCGCAACTTCATTCGTCACGTCCTGGCGCCCCATCGCTACCAGATCATCGACGCCCGCGACGGCGAAGAAGCCCTGGGCATCCTCAAGGAACAGCCGGACATCGACCTGCTGGTAGTCGACCACAGCATGCCGGGCATCAGTGGTTTCGAGCTGGTCAAGCTGCTGCGCCAGAAGATGAAGCGCAACGACCTGGTGATCCTCGGCCTGTCCGCCGACACCAAGGGCTCGCTGAGCGCCATGTTCATCAAGCACGGCGCCGATGACTTTCTACGCAAGCCGTTCTGCCCCGAAGAGCTGACCTGCCGGGTGATGTTCACCCTGGAACGCCGTGACATGCTGCGTGCACTGAAAAAGGCCGCGCAGTACGACGCCCTGACCGGCCTGAACAACCGCCGGGCCTTCTACGAGCAGGGGCTGAAGCAGTTCCAGCAGGCCCAGCGCGAAGGCCAGGCGCTGAGCGTGGCGATGCTCGACATGGACCTGTTCAAGCAGATCAACGACGAATACGGCCACGCCGCCGGCGACGCTGCGCTGATCGCCTTCAGTCAGGCCTTCAGCGCCGCCTTTCCGGACGCGCTGCTCGGCCGCCTGGGCGGCGAGGAATTCGCCATGGTCAGCGCGCAACCCGCCGAGCAACTCGGCCAGGCCCTCGACCTGCTGCGCGCGCACTGCAGGCAGCTGAAATACGCCGTGGGCGCCCCGCCACTGTCATTCAGCGCGGGTATCCACCACGGCCCGCCAGAGGATCTGGAAAGCCTGCTGCACCTGGCTGATCAGCAGCTCTACCAGGCCAAGCACCAGGGCCGCGGCCGCACCCGTTGGCAGCAAGCGATCACTGCAGACCGTAGCGCGCCATGATCGCCCCGTAGCTGCCATCGGCCTGCATGGCGGCGATGGCGGCATCGAAACGGCGGGCGATCTCGGCGTGCTCGCCATGGGTGAGGCGGATGAGAATGTGCAGGCCATTCTCGCTCAACGGCATGGGCAGGAATTCCAGATCGTCGGCGATCGCCTTCAGGGAATTGCCGAACAGGAAGCGGGCGACGTACTCGTCTTCCAGCGCCAGGGTCACTCGACCGCGGTGCACCATGCGCGCGGCATTCTCGAAACTGCTGACCTCGACCGTCTGCAGCTGGTCGTCGGCCATGAAGGCCGGCGAATAGGCATAGCCGCGGCGTACCGCGATCTGGTGGGCATGCAGGTCGGCGAGCTGATTGAAGACGATGCCCGCCCCCTTGCGCTGCACCACGCGTATGCGGTTGACCAGATAGGGCGCGGAAAAGTACCCGAACGCCTCCCGCTCCCGGCTGTACCAGGCGGTGATCAACACGTCGTAATCGCCGCGCTGCAGCCCCAGCACGGCGCGCTGCCAGGGCACCTCGCGGTAGTCGCTGGTATAGCCGGCACGGCTCAGGGCGGTGCCCACCAACTCCGCCGCCACCCCGTTGCCCGCCAGGCGCTGATCGGTGAACGGCGGCCAGCTGTCGGCGACCAGACGCAGGTGCTCCGCGCACGCGGCCCAGGGCAACAGCAGCAGCGACAGCAACCAGATGCGCCAGGTTTTCAATGGTGGCAGCCCCTGCAGATGGACAAGAACAGGAACACGACAAGGCGTGCCCCTACGGCTGATAGACAAGATAGCGGCAAAACGCCAGTGCAGCTTGCTATTGGCAGTTATTCGCTAGACCTGAGCGACACATCCGGGGTTCGGGTTACCTGCAGGCGCCCACGGGTGGAGCGGACCTGCGGCCCCGCGTATGCCCACAGCCTTGCCATGCCTTCAGGTAAACTGCGCCGTTTCGCGCCGGCCCTGCCATGCCCGGCGCCCAGCGTATGAGGAACATGCCGTGCTTTCACCCCAGGTTGTCATCATCGGTGCCGGTGCCGCCGGGCTGATGTGCGCGATGACCGCCGCTGCCCGCGGGCGGCGCGTGCTGCTGCTCGACCACGCCAACAAGGCCGGCAAGAAAATTCTGATGTCCGGTGGCGGGCGCTGCAACTTCACCAACCTGTACTGCGAGCCTGGCAACTTCCTCTCGCACAACCCGCACTTCTGCAAGTCGGCGCTGGCGCGCTTCACCCAGTGGGATTTCATCGCCCTGGTCGCCAAGCACGGCGTGCCCTACCACGAGAAGAAGCTCGGCCAGCTGTTCTGCGACAACAAGTCCAGCGACATCCTCGCCATGCTGCTGGAGGAATGCGAGCAAGCCGGCGTCGACCTGCGTCTGGCTACCTCGGTGGGTGCCATCGAACGTGCAGGCGACGGTTATCGCCTGGCCACCAGCCTCGGTGCCGTCGCCTGTGAGTCCCTGGTGATCGCCACCGGTGGGTTGTCGATTCCGACCCTCGGCGCCAGCGGTTTCGGCTACCAGATCGCGCGCCAGTTCGGCCACGAGCTGCTGCCCACCCGCGCCGGCCTGGTGCCCTTCACGGTGACCGACCCACAGCTGAAGACCCTGTGCACGGAGCTGTCGGGCACCTCGGTGGAGGATTGCCGGGTGAGCTGCAACGGCCAGAGCTTCGTGGAGAACATCCTGTTTACCCACCGCGGCCTCAGCGGCCCGGCGATCCTGCAGATTTCCTCGTATTGGCAGCCCGGTGACACGTTGAGCATCGACCTGCTGCCGCATATCGACCTGCCCGAGTGGCTGCAGACGCAACAACGCGAGCGGCCCAACAGCGAGCTGAAGACTCTGCTCGGCGAGCTGTTCACCAAGAAAATGGCCGGCCTGCTGGCCGAGCAGTGGTTCGCCTCCAAGCCGATGAAGCAATACACGCCGGCCGAGCTGAAGGCGATTGCCGAGCGCCTGGCCAACTGGCAGCTGGTACCCGCCGGCACCGAGGGCTACCGCACCGCCGAAGTCACCCTGGGCGGCGTCGATACCCGCGAGGTGTCGTCCAAGACCCTGGAGTCGCTGAAATCACCGGGGCTGTATTTCGTTGGCGAAGTGCTGGACGTCACCGGGCACCTGGGCGGCTTCAATTTCCAGTGGGCCTGGGCCTCCGGCTACGCGGCGGCGCAATACGTGTAGCCGGCGGCCGCCCATGAAAAAAACGCGCCCGAGGGCGCGCTTTTTCTTAGCAGCTCAGGTCAGACATCGACCCGACCGGCCTGGGTCTCCCCCGCGTAGGACACCGCCGCGGTGAACACCACGTCGGTGTGGGAGTTGAGCGCCGTTTCGAAGGAATCCTGCACCACACCGATGACGAAGCCGATGGCCACGACCTGCATGGCGATCTCGGTGTCGATGCCGAACAGGCTGGTGGCCATCGGAATCAGCAGCAGCGAGCCGCCGGCCACGCCGGAGACGCCCGCCGCCGCCAGGGACGACACCACGCACAGCAGCAGCGCGGTGGGCAGGTCGACGCTGATACCCAGGGTGTGGGTGGTCGCCAGTGCCATCACGGAAATGGTGATCGCCGCGCCGGCCATGTTGATGGTCGCGCCCAGCGGAATGGTGATCGAGTAGGTGTCCTTGTCCAGCTTGAGCTTCTCGCACAGGCGCAGGTTGACCGGAATGTTGGCCGCCGAACTGCGGGTGAAGAAGGCGGTCACCGCGCTCTCGCGCAGCACGGTGAACAGCAGCGGATAGGGATTGCGGCGCATCTTCAGGTAGGCCAGCAGCGGGTTGATGACCAGGGTCACGATCAGCATGCAGCCGATCATCACCATCAACAGGCGCGCATAGCCATACAGCGCCTCGAAACCGGACTGGGCCAGGGTGCTGGAAACCAGACCGAAGATACCGATCGGCGCCTGGTTGATGACGAAGCGCACCACCTGGGTGAAGGCGCCCGACAGATCATGCAGCATGGTGCGCGTGCTTGGCGCGGCGTTGCGCAGGAACAGTCCCAGGGCGATTGCCCAGGCCAGGATGGCGATGTAGTTGGAGGTGTTGAGCGCCTGCACCGGGCCGACGAAGATGCTGGTCAGCAGGTTGTGCAGCACGTCGATGATGCTGCCGGGCGGGTTGCCTTCGGCCGAGCCGACATCCAGCGACAGCATGGTGGGGAACAGGAAGCTGGCGCACACCGCCAGGGCTGCGGCGCTGAAGGTGCTGATCAGGTACATCAGCAGCACCGGGCGGATATGGGTGGGCTGGCCACTCTGATGGGCCGCCAGGGACGAGATCACCAGCACCAGTACCAGCACCGGTGCGACGGCCTTCAGGGCGAGGACGAACAGTTCGCCGAGCAGGCCGACCTTGAGTGCGGCGTCGGGGGCGAAATAGGCGAGCAGAATGCCGAGCACCAGGCCGATGAAGATGCGGAGCACCAGGCTGCTGTTCGAGTAGGCGGAAGCAATGCGTTTAAGAGTATTCATGTTGTAGACGCTGTCCAGAATTCTAGGCTTGATGGCATTGGGGGACAGGTCAGCAAGGGTACGAACCACGCCAACCGGGCAGGTCACCCCAAGACATCCGGCGATTATAAGGGACGCGGCCGGGATAGGCGCCACCCGGATCGCCCGGGCGGTCGGTTCAAGCCGCCGATACGAGCCGCAGTGACTCGCATCGGGGCACTAGCGAACGGCTGGAATCAGCACTCGATGATATTCACGGCCAGGCCGCCGCGGGCGGTTTCCTTGTATTTGGTCAGCATGTCGGCGCCGGTTTCGCGCATGGTCTTGATCACCTTGTCCAGGCTCACGTAGTGCGCGCCGTCGCCGTACAGCGCCATGCGCGCCGCGTTGATGGCCTTCACCGAGGCGATGGCGTTGCGCTCGATGCAGGGGATCTGCACCAGGCCGCCGACCGGGTCGCAGGTCAGGCCCAGGTGGTGCTCCATGCCGATCTCGGCGGCATTCTCGACCTGCTCGGGGGTACCGCCCAGCACTGCGCACAAGGCGCCGGCGGCCATCGAGCAGGCCACGCCGACCTCGCCCTGGCAGCCCACCTCGGCACCGCTGATCGAGGCGTTTTCCTTGTACAGGATGCCGATGGCACCAGCGGTGAGCAGGAAATCGATGATGCCGCGCTCGTTGGCACCGGAAATGGCATTGGCGTAGTAATGCAGCACCGCCGGGATGATCCCGGCGGCGCCGTTGGTGGGCGCGGTGACCACCCGGCCACCGGCGGCGTTCTCTTCGTTCACCGCCAGCGCCCACAGGTTGACCCAGTCGAGCATGCGCAGCGGGTCTTCGGTGTAGCTGCGCTGGAAGCCGCCCAGCTTGCGTGCCAGGATCGCCGCGCGACGGCGCACCTTGAAGCCGCCGGGCAGAATGCCCTCGGTGCGGCAACCGCGCTCGACGCAGCCCTGCATCACCTTCCAGATCGCCAGCAGGCCCTTGTCGATCTCTTCGTCGGTGCGCCAGTGGCGCTCGTTGCGACGCATGATCTCGGCGATGCCCACGCCGTATTCGCGACTCAGGCGCAGGAGGTCGGCACCGGTGCGAAAAGGCAGTGGCAACGCAGTCGCGTCCGGGGCGATCACCTTGTGCTTGGAACCATCGGCGAGCACCGCCTCGCTGACCACGAACCCGCCACCCACCGAGTAGTAGGTGGCCTCGTGCAGCTGGATGCCGGCAGCATCGAAAGCCGCGAAACGCAGGCCGTTGGCGTGCAGCGGCAGCGCCTTGCGGATCATCTTCAGGTCGGTCTTTTCGTTGAAAGGCACCGTGTGCCCGCCCGGCAGCAGGATACGCCTGTCGGTGCGAATGGCATCGATATAGCTGGCAACCTGCTCGACATCCACGGTATCCGGCTCATGGCCGCTGAGCCCCAGCAGCACCGCCTTGTCGCTGCCATGCCCCTTGCCGGTGGCGCCCAGGGAGCCGTACAGCTCGGCGACCACGCGCACCACGCTCGGCATGTGACCCTGGTTCTCCAGGGCATGGGTGAACAGGGCGGCCGCACGCATCGGGCCAACGGTGTGTGAACTCGATGGGCCGATGCCCACTTTGAACAGGTCGAATACGCTGACGGCCATGGCGATTTTTCTTCTGTGAGGTTGGGACGGGATGCACGGTCAGGCACCGTCGGTGAGAAAAATCTAAAAGCCGAATTACGTTATGTATACTGATTTATTCTTACTGCATTGATTAGCAAATCTTACCTGTCGAGCTTTCAGCATGGATCTGATCCGCCTGCGCACCCTGCGCGAACTGGCCCGCTGCGGCACCATGGCGGCGACCGCCGAGTTCCTGCACCTGACCCCGTCCGCGGTATCCCAGCAGGTCGCGCAATTGGAGCGCGAGGCCGACGTGGCACTGATCGAACGGCGTGGGCGTGGCGTGGTACTGACGCCGGCGGGTACCCGCCTGGTGGCGCACGTGGAACGGATTCTGGTGATTCTCGACGAGGCACGCTCGGAGCTGGCGCAGATGCGCAGCGAGATCGCCGGTGAGCTGCGCGTCGCGGCATTCCCGTCGATCGCCGTGGCGTTGGTCGCGCCTATCGTGCACAACCTGCGCCAGGCCTACCCGCGCCTGGAAGTGGTGGTCGCCGACCTGGAGCCCCAGGAAAGCCTCAGCGCGCTCAGCGCCTGGCAAATCGACGTGGCGGTGGTCGATGACCTGGCCGGTGCCGGCAAGGCGCGCCAGGAGCACTACGAACTGATTCCGCTGACCGAGGACCGCCTGCACGTGCTGCTGCCCGTCACCCATCCCCTGGCCTCGCGCGCCACGCTGACCATCGCCGATCTGCAGGACGAAGCCTGGGCACTGGATTCCACCAACAGCTCGTTCGGCGAATTCATCGCCAACCTGTGCCGTCGCTCGGGCTTCACCCCACGCATCAACGCCCACTGCGCGGGCTTCGAGATGGTCGCGGCGATGGTCGCCTCGGGCAATTCGATTTCGGTGGTCTCGGGCCTGCGCCTGCTGCGGCCGGTGGAGGGCGTCACCGCCGTGCGCCTGGCCCCGGCCATCCAGCGCAAGATCTTCCTCGCCTACCGCAAGGGCGAGCGCAAGCACCCGGCCGTGACGGTGTTTCTCGACGAGGCGGTACGCACGGCAGGCGTGCTGGAGGGCTACCAGCGAGAAGAAGCCGAAAGCGGGTCAGGCCTGGCCTGACCCGCCGGCATCAGAAGCGGAAGACTTCGGCGTCGATGCGAATCGGCTCGGCCACCGGCATCTTCGGTGGTTCCTGCCGTGCGGCCGGCACCGGCGTCTTGCGCCGCGGTTCCTCGGCGGCGATCGGCGTGTTGGCATGGCTCTTCACCGCAGCGGCCAGTTGCTCGACCAACTGCTGCACCACGGCGCTCTGGGCGCGGACCTGATCGGCGACCGGCCCCTTGTGCTTCTCTTCCAGGTGCACCAGGCGGGTGTCGAGCAGTTGCCCGTCACGGCCGACCAGGCGCCACTGGCCTTCGAGCACAGCCGGCTGGCGCGGGCCGGAATCCAGGCGGGTGACCGACAGCAGCACCTGCACCTGGGCCTTGTAGTTGGGATTGTCCGAGGCCAGCACCAGGCGCTGGCTGTTGATCCGGTTGGACAGCTGTCGCAGCACCTGGCGATCCAGGTCGGTGGCCAGGCTGCCGGCCCAGCGCGAGGTCAGGGCCGGGCTCAGGCTGCCGTCGTCCTGGCGCTGCAGCAGGGTTTCGCGCTGCAGGTAATCGGCCACGGTGATCGGGCCCAACAATACGCTCATGCCATCCTTGTCCGCGGTCTTGCTGGCCGTCGGGCCACCGTCGAGCTGGTAGAGGGATACGGGCATCAGGTGCGAGCAACCGGTCAGCATCAGCAGACCGGTGAGAAGCAGGGTGAGAGGAAGCCGCTTAGCAATCATCAATGTCTTCCGGCTGGCGGCAAGGCCAGCGATCGTGGCTACAGGTGAAAAAGCCGATAACAAAAAAATAGATAAATCACCGCACCGGCCAACAGCCGGCGGGCACTGATAATCCCTGTGCATATGCAAGGCGTCTGCCACCCGACGCACGACCATAACGATGGCAAATGGCTCGCCATTCGGCGAGCCCATGAGGGGCGGTATCATCCGATAAACCGCCCGTTAACTCCAGCCCCAGGCCATTGGCCAGCCGCGCTACTCGACCAGCAGGGCATCCACGCGCTGGAAGCCACGCGGCAACTTGTTGCCGCGCCGACCGCGCTCGCCCTTGTAGTGTTCGAGGTCATCGGCCTTCAGGGACAGGGTACGCTTGCCAGCCTGCAACACAAGGGTGGCGCCTGCCGGCAGCACGGCCAGGTCGGTGAGGTACTCCTCGCGGCTGGCCACCCGATCGCCGGGAATGCCGATGATCTTGTTGCCCTTGCCCTTGCCCAGCTGCGGCAGGTCGGCGACCTTGAACAGCAGCAGGCGGCCTTCGGTGGTCACCGCGGCCAGCCAGTCTTCCTCGCGGTTGGCGAGGGGCCGCGGGGCCACCACGCGCGCGCCATTGGGCAGGCTGAGCAGCGCCTTGCCGGCCTTGTTCTTGGCCTGCAGGTCCTCGCCCTTGACCACGAAGCCGTAGCCGGCGTCGGAGGCGATCACGTACAGCGCCTCGTCATCGGGCAGCAGTACGCACTCGAAGGAGGCGCCCGGCGGTGGCGTCAGACGACCGGTCAGCGGCTCGCCCTGGCCACGGGCCGAGGGCAGGCTGTGGGCAGCCAGCGAATAGCTTCTGCCGGTCGAGTCGATGAATACCGCGTACTGGTTGGAGCGCCCGGGAGCGGCGGCCTTGAAGCCGTCACCGGCCTTGTAGGACAGGCCCGTGGCATCGATGTCGTGCCCCTTGGCGCAGCGTACCCAGCCTTTTTCGGAAATCACCACGGTCACCGGCTCGGTGGGCATCAGCTCGGTTTCCGACAGCGCGCGGGCTTCGGCACGGGCGACGATCGGCGAACGGCGGTCGTCGCCGTATTTTTCGGCGTCTTCGAGGATTTCCTTGCGCACCAGCTTCTTCAGCTTGGCCTCGCTGCCCAGCAGGGCCAGCAGCTTGTCGCGTTCCTTGAGCAGTTCGTCCTGCTCGGCCCGCAACTTCATCTCCTCCAGACGCGCCAGCTGACGCAGGCGGGTGTCGAGGATGTAGTCGGCCTGGATCTCGCTCAGCGCGAAGCGCTCGATCAGGCGCGCCTTGGGATGCTCCTCGGTGCGGATGATGTGGATCACTTCGTCGAGGTTGAGGAAGGCGACCAGCAAGCCTTCCAACAGGTGCAGGCGCTTCTCGACCTTGTCCAGGCGGAACTGCAGGCGGCGACGCACGGTGCCCAGGCGGTACTGCAGCCATTCGACGAGCATCTGCCGCAGGTTCTTGACCTGGGGCTTGCCGTCCAGGCCGATGACGTTGGTGTTGACCCGGTAGCTGGACTCCAGATCGGTGGTGGCGAACAGGTGGGTCATCAGTTCGTCGGCATCGACGCGGTTGGAGCGCGGGATGATGACGATGCGGCACGGGTTCTCGTGGTCCGACTCGTCGCGCAGGTCGGCGACCATCGGCAGCTTCTTGGCCTGCATCTGGCTGGCGATCTGTTCCAGCACCTTGGAGCCGGACACCTGATGGGGCAGCGCGGTGACCACGATGTCGCCGTCCTCGACGCCGTACACGGCGCGCATGCGCACCGAGCCGCGGCCGGTTTCGTAGATCTTCAGCAGGTCGGCGCGTGGGGTGATGACTTCCGCCTCGGTCGGGTAATCCGGGCCCTGCACGTGCTCGCACAGCTGCTCGACCGTGGCATTGGGCTCGTCGATCAGGCGCACGCAGGCGGCGGCCACTTCACGCAGGTTGTGCGGCGGCACGTCGGTGGCCATGCCCACGGCGATGCCGGTGGTGCCATTCAACAAGAGGTTGGGAAGCCGCGCCGGCAGGGTCGCCGGCTCGTTCATCGTGCCGTCGAAGTTCGGCACCCAGTCCACGGTGCCCTGGCCCAGTTCGCTCAGCAGCACTTCGGAATAGCGCGACAGCCGCGCCTCGGTGTAGCGCATGGCGGCGAACGACTTGGGATCGTCCGGCGCACCCCAGTTGCCCTGGCCGTCGACCAGCGTATACCGGTAGCTGAACGGCTGGGCCATCAGCACCATGGCTTCGTAGCAGGCGCTGTCGCCGTGGGGATGGAACTTGCCGAGCACGTCACCGACGGTACGCGCCGACTTCTTGTGCTTGGCGTCGGCGTCCAGGCCCAGCTCGCTCATCGCATAGACGATGCGCCGCTGCACGGGCTTCAGGCCGTCGCCGATATGCGGCAGCGCGCGGTCCATGATCACGTACATGGAATAGTTGAGATAAGCCTGCTCGGTGAAGTCGGCAAGGGAACGGCGTTCGACGCCGTCCAGGCTCAGATCGAGGGTTTCGCTCATGCGTGCCTCATTGCAAGGTTGATTGGCGCAGCATCAGGGTGCCGTCGCGCTGACTGAATTCAAGGTGTTTCAAGGCGCTCATGCCCAGCAGGATTTCGTCGCCATCCATGCCCGGCGCGATCAGCGCCGACACGTCATGCAGGACGATATCGCCGAGCTGCAAGCGCCCCAGGCGCGTGCGGTGCGCCGTGGCGATGCCGTTGGCGGTGCGGATCTGCACCGGCGCGCCGGCCTGCAGACCGAGGTCGCGGGCGACCTGGCTGGGGATGGCGACCTGGGTGGCGCCTGTGTCGAGCAGAAAGTTCACCGCCTCGCCGTTGATCTGCCCGTCGACCCGATAATGCCCGCCGGGGCTGCTGGCCAGGCGCACTTCGACGTAATCATCACCATGTACCGATTCCGGCTGGCGATTGGGATGCTGCTTGGCATCCTCCCAATTACCGAAAAAATGCGTGGCCAGCAGCAGGCCGGCGCCCCAGGCGAGCACCAGCATCACCCGGCCGGCACGACGGCCTGCGGGCTGCTCGCTCACGGGGTGGCACCCCAGCCGCCGCCTGGCGCGGCAAAGCGCCAGACCAACGGGCGCTGCTCGCCGTCGCCGCGGGCATGGCCACCATTGTCGAGGCCGATCCAGGCGCCTTCGCCGTCCATCGACAGCGCCTCGGCAACGCCGTAGTGCATGGGATAGCGGCGCTCATCGGTCAGCGCTTCGGCGGCGAACGACCAGCACCGCTCCACTTCGCCGGTGGCCGGCGTGCGTCGACAGAGACGGTGGGCCTGGCGCTCCAGGGTGTAGAGCTTCTCTTCGAAGAAGGCCAGGTCGGAGAAGTCCACCGGCGCAGGCCGGCCGCCGAGCGCCTCGGGCGAGGTCTCCTCACCGCCCTCGTTGAGCAGCACGCAACCGCCTTCGCAGCGCCAGGTGGAACGGCGGTTGTGCAGCACCACCAAGCCGCGCCGCTCCTTCTCCGCGGCCAGCCACAGGCGTTCGCCGGCCGGATCGACGGCGATGCCCTCGAACAGCGAATTGAAGTGCAGCAGCATGCCGCTGGCCCGGGCCTGGCGCACCATGCCGTCAGGCAGGGTCAGCCATTGCGCATCGGCGGCCGGCGGCACCTGCAGCACCGCCGCGCGGGTTTCGCTGACCAGATAGCGATTGCCCTTGGCGTCACAGGAGATACCTTCGAAATCCAGGTGACCGCCGCGCACCAGGCCGGCGATCCACGAGCGCATGCGCAGCCCCCAGGGCAACGGCATGTCCGGTGCCGGCGGCGCCACGAAACGTTCGGCCTCGGCCTGCCAGACGCTGCCCGACGAATCCAGGCGGTACAGGCGATCGTCCTCGCGGTCGGATACCGCCCACAGCGCATCGCCGCACCAGGCCAGGCCCGACAGGTTGCCAGCGTCCATGCCGTCCACCGGGTGTTCGCTGACCAGCCTGAGTTCCTCGAGTGGCGGTGTGTCGGCCAGCACCGGCGTCACGGCTGCGAACAGCAGGGCGCCGAACAGCTGGCGCATCAGAGCAGCACCTCGGCCAGGTTGCCCTTGGACTCCAGCCAGGATTTACGGTCGCCGGCGCGCTTCTTGGCCAGCAGCATGTCCATCACCTCGCGGGTACCCTCGAAATCCTCGAGGGTCAGCTGCACCAGGCGCCGGGTGTTGGGGTCCATGGTGGTTTCGCGCAGTTGCGGCGGGTTCATCTCGCCCAGGCCCTTGAAGCGGGTGACCTGGGGCTTGCCGCGCTTCTTCTCGGCGACCAGGCGATCGAGAATGCCGTCGCGTTCGGCTTCGTCGAGGGCGTAGTAGATGTCCTTGCCCAGGTCGATGCGGTACAGCGGCGGCATCGCCACGTAGACATGGCCGGCGTCGACCAGCGGGCGGAAGTGGCGCACGAACAGCGCGCAGAGCAGCGTGGCGATGTGCAGGCCGTCGGAGTCGGCGTCGGCGAGGATGCAGATCTTGCCGTAGCGCAGCCCGGAGAGATCGTTGGAGCCGGGGTCGATGCCGATGGCCACGGCGATGTCATGCACCTCCTGGCTGGCCAGCACCTCGCCACCGTCCACTTCCCAGGTGTTGAGGATCTTGCCGCGCAGCGGCATGATCGCCTGGAACTCCTTGTCCCGCGCCTGCTTGGCGCTGCCGCCGGCGGAGTCACCCTCGACCAGGAACAGCTCGCAGCGCAGCGGGTTCTGGCCCGCGCAGTCGGCCAGTTTGCCGGGCAGCGCCGGGCCCTGGGTGATCTTCTTGCGCTCGACCTTCTTGCCGGCCTTGAGGCGGCGGCTGGCATTGCTGATCGCCAGCTCGGCGAGCTGCTGGCCGAACTCCGGGTGGGCGTTGAGCCACAGGCTGAAGGCGTCCTTGACCACACCGGAGACGAAGGCCGAGGCCTCGCGGGACGACAGGCGCTCCTTGGTCTGCCCGGAGAACTGGGCGTCCTGCATCTTCATCGACAGCACGAAGGCGATGCGCTCCCAGACGTCCTCGGGCGCCAGCTTGACGCCGCGCGGCAGCAGGTTGCGGAACTCGCAGAACTCGCGCATGGCGTCCAGCAGGCCCTGGCGCAGGCCGTTGACGTGGGTGCCGCCCTGGGCGGTGGGAATCAGGTTGACGTAGCTTTCCTGCACCGCGTCGCCACCTTCGGGCAGCCATAGCAGTGCCCAGTCCACGGCTTCCTTGTTGCCGGCCAGGCTGCCGCAGAACGGTTCATTGGGCAGGCGCTCGAATTCGCTGACCGCATCGACCAGGTAGGAGCGCAGGCCGTCTTCGTACAGCCACTCGACCTTCTCGTTGCTGGCCTTGTCATGGAAGCTGACCGCCAGGCCCGGGCACAGCACGGCCTTGGCCTTGAGCACGTGCTTGAGGCGGCTGACCGAGAACTTGTGGGAATCGAAATACTTGGCGTCCGGCCAGAAGTGCACGCTGGTGCCGGTATTGCGCTTGCCGACGGAGCCGATCACCTCCAGGTCGCTGGCCTTGAAGCCATCGGCGAAGGCCATGGCGTACTCGCTGCCATCGCGCTTGACGCGCACTTGCACACGGGTCGACAGGGCGTTGACCACCGAGATGCCCACGCCGTGCAGCCCGCCGGAGAACTGATAGTTCTTGTTGCTGAACTTGCCGCCGGCGTGCAGCTTGGTAAGGATCAGCTCGACGCCCGGCACCCCCTCTTCGGGGTGGATGTCCACCGGCATACCGCGGCCGTCGTCGATCACTTCCAGGGAATTGTCCTCGTGGAGGATCACCTGGATGGACTTGGCGTGACCGGCCAGGGCTTCGTCGACGCTGTTGTCGATGACTTCCTGGGCCAGGTGGTTGGGGCGCGTGGTATCGGTGTACATCCCCGGGCGCTTGCGCACCGGGTCGAGGCCGGAAAGCACTTCGATGGCATCGGCGTTGTAGGCGTTTTGCTGGGCCATGGGTCTCTGCAATGCTCTGATTGATCGGGGATTCGGGGCGCCCGCTCAGGCGGCGGCCGCAATGCCGGCAAAGGCGAACAACCTCGGCAGGCGCTCGGCGAAGCCCTGGAAACCGTGGTCGCCGCCCGCTTCGATGCGCAGGGCGCAGTGCCGGTAGTAGGCCTGGGCACGCCGGTAATCGAGGGTCTCGTCGCCAGTCTGCAGCCACACCTGGTAACGCGCCGGGTCGGTCGGCGGCTCGACCGCGAGTTCGGCCAAGGCCGTCACATGGTCGGCGGTCAGTTCCCAGGTTTCGTTGCTGTAAAGGTTGGTCTGCGTGCCCAGGTAGCCGTCGAACAGCTCGTGGGGGCGCACCGCCGGGTTGATCAGCAGCGCCTTGAGTCCGTGCCGCTCGGCCAGGTGGGTCGCATAGTAGCCGCCCAGCGAGCTGCCGACCAGCGTGGGCCGTCCCAGCTCGGCGATCAGCGCCTCGAGCTGGGCAATGGCCTGACGAGGATGATGGTGCAGGGCCGGAACCCGCAGTTGGGCCTGCAGGCCGCGGGCGGTCATGGCGGCGGTCAGCTGGCTGGCCTTGGTGGACGCCGGCGAGCTGTTGAGGCCATGGATATAAAGAATGCTATTGGTCATAACGGGAGGCTACTAGCGCCAGCCGGCAGGCTGCAAGCGCTGCCGTCGCGGCCCTTGGTCTCGATGCGCCATTGGCGCACCGCGCCTCAGTAGCCGCCAACGCTGTAGTCGGGCTCGAACACGAAGCCCTCGACCCGTGAAACGCCGGTGTCCAGGCGACCGTCGTCGTGCAGGCGCAGCCAGCGGTAGCCCGGCGCCGCGCTGTCGGCCTGGAAATCCTCGCTGCCCGGGGTGAACTGCACGCAGGTAGAGGGTGAAGCCAGCAACCGCAGGTCACCATGCTGGGTGTCGATGCTCTGGTGCACATGGCCCCAGAGCACGGCGCGCACCTGGGGAAAGCGCTGCAGCAGCGCGAACAGGGCATCCGGGTTGCGCAGGCCGATCGGCGCCATCCACTGGCAACCGATATCCACCGGGTGATGGTGCAGGCAGATCAGGTGATGGCGATCCGGCGCTTCACTCAGGGCCCGCTCGAGCAGCACCAGCTGGTCCTCCTGCAGATAGCCGGGCACGGCGCCGGGGATCGACGAATCGAGCAGCGTGATGCGCCAGTTGCCCAGGTCGACCACCGGCTCGAGCAGGTCGGTGCCGACGCAGGCGGCCTGCATGGTGGGTACGTCGTCGTGGTTGCCGGGAATCCAGCGGGCCGGCGCATCGATCGCCGCGCTCAATTCGACGAAGCGCGCGTAGGAGGCCGCGCTGCCGTCCTGGGACAGGTCGCCGGTGGCCAGGATCAGATCGATGGCCGGCTGCTCCTTGAGCACCTGCTCGACCACCCGCCCCAGGCTGTCGGCGGTGTCCATGCCCAGCAGCCTGCCGTCCGCATCGGCGAACAGATGGCTGTCGGTGAGCTGCACCAGCAGCACCGAAGAATCGGCTGAGGGGGAAACAAGCGCACGCGCCAAGGTGCTTCTCCTTGAATGAGCGCGAATTATGGAAGCGGCAAGCGAGCCGGTAAACCCGCAAACACGCACTGGTTCACAGAAATCCGACGCATTTTCATGGCCAAAGGCCATCAATCATAGCAGCGGTTCGGTTTCGTGTCCGCAGGCCAGGCAGTGGCTCAGCCATTCGCCGAGAAACACGTTGAGCTGGGTTTTCTCGTCCGGCTGGTGCATGGCGGCGTTGGGATAGGGGTAGATGCCCCGGAAGCGCCGGGCACTCTGGGCGCCGGTGACCTCTGCCATGCGCGCGTCGTGGTAGACGCGCACTTCCAGCTGCGGCACCGGCAACCAGGGCAGGCTGTGCTCCTGGCGCACCTGCACGGTGGAGGTATAGGGGCAGCTCTCCACCACTTCCAGCGCCAGCACGCCAAGTTGCCGCTCGCCCTGGCTGAGGGCGACACGCCGCGCCCCCTGGGCCTCACGCATGCCGGGCAGCAAACGCATCAGCCGCGCATAATTGGCTTCGCAAGCCGCCTGCAGCTCGATCAGGTCGACCCGGTAGCGCTCGCGCAGCAGGTTCAACCCCATAGACCCCGGACCTCGGCGCGATTGAGCGCCAGCCACTGCAGGGCGATGATGCTCGCCGCATTGTTGATCTTGCCGTCCTTGACCGCCTGCAGGGCGTCCTCGAAGGGCCACACCTGCACGCGGATGTCTTCGCCCTCTTCTTCCAGGCCATGTACACCGCCCACGCCGGCACTGCTGCAGCGGCCGAGGAACAGATGGACGAACTCGTCGGAACCGCCTGGCGAGGGGAAATAGCGGGTGATCGGCCACAACGAGGTGAGCGTCAGCCCGGCCTCTTCCTCGGCCTCGCGCAGCGCCACTTCGTCCGGTTCCTCGTTCTTGTCGATCAGCCCGGCCACCAGTTCCACCAACCAGGGGTTGCTGGCCTTGTGCATGGCGCCGACGCGGAACTGCTCGATCAGCACCACCGTGTCGGTCACCGCGTCGTAGGGCAGCACGCACACGGCATCATGGCGAATGAACAGCTCGCGACGCAGCACCGGGCCCATCTCGCCGGAGAACTGCCGGTGACGCAGGTGAAAGCGATCCAGTCGGTAGAAGCCGCGGAAGCATTCCTCACGTTCGATGATTTCCACCGCATCCGGGCCGGGGTTGAAGGTTTCGCTCATCTGCTGGTCTCTCGTTCGTTCATCTGCACACATTGAGCCCATCCTAGGGGCTGTTAAGGCTCTCCCGCAAGCGACGCCGCGAAAGCCTGGCCGATCCGCACGCATTGGCGAATAATCGCGAACTCCCCTGCCGTCAGGCAGTCGAACGCCCGTCCTCTGCCAATGGCTTTTTCCTGCATGAAGATCTCCAGCGTTACCCGTCTCGGTGTCCTTTTCAGCCTCGCCCTGCTGCTTGGCGCCTGCCAGAGCCTGTCCCCTTCCGACGCGCCGGCAGGCGTGGCCACCACCCACGAAAAATGGGAGCACAAGCCGGCCGATTGCACCGCCCAGGATTGCCCGCTGGTCAACGTGGAACTGCAGCGCATAAGCGGCCAACCCGAGCTCAATGCACGCATCGAGGCCACCCTCCTCGACCTGGTGAAAGATGCCACCGGTACGCGACCCCAGTCGCTGGCCGAACACGAACGCGACTTTCTCGCCAATGGCCAGCCGGGCTGGGTCAGCTACCTGCAGGCCAAGGTGCTCAGCCAGCATGACCAACTGGTGGTGATCGAGCTGTCCAGCTACCACTTCATCGGTGGCGCCCACGGCGTGCCCGGGCGCACCTACCTCAACTACGATCGCGAGCAGAACAAGGTGCTGAGCCTGCAGGACATGCTGGTGCCGGGCGAGAAGGCGGCGTTCTGGCAGATCGCTCAGCGCGCCCACCAGGCTTGGCTGATCGCCCAGGGCCACGGCAACGATGTGGAGTACCGCAAGACCTGGCCGTTCGAGCGCACCGCCAACATCGCCCTGAATCCCGATGCGGTGATGCTCAAGTACGACGTCGCCCGCCTGGCGCCCTACTCCGACGGCCATCCGGAAATCCTCATCCCCTACAGCCAGTTGCAGGGCATCCTGCGCCCGGCCTATATGCCTGGCGCCGCACGCTAAAGAGGGGGTGGTCAGCCGCAAGCGCGATGCTCAATGCGCTTGCGGCTGAGGCTTGGAACCTGGCCACGATCTTTATGAAGCGGCTGCTACAAGGCAGAAGCGGCCGCTCCCAGCGCAGGGTGGACAACGCTCTTTTTGTCCACCATTGCGATCGCAGAGCGGTGGACGGGTAAAGCGTCGTCCACCCTACGAAAGGCCACTTGCGCCACTTAGCTGCCAAATCGGCGAGCCTGGGCTGAAAGACTCTGAACAGGCTCTTAGACCTGGCGGTAAATCACCGAACCCTCCTCCCTGAAGCGCTCGGCCTGCTCCTTGAAGCCCGCCTCCACCGCCTTGCTCTCGTCCGACAGACCGTTCTCCTTGGCGTACTCGCGCACTTCCTGGGTGATCTTCATCGAGCAGAACTTCGGCCCGCACATGGAGCAGAAGTGGGCGACCTTGGCCGAATCCTTCGGCAGCGTCTCGTCGTGGAAGCTGCGTGCGGTATCCGGGTCCAGGCCCAGGTTGAACTGGTCTTCCCAACGGAACTCGAAACGCGCCTTGCTGAGGGCGTTGTCGCGAATCTGCGCACCCGGGTGGCCCTTGGCGAGGTCCGCGGCATGGGCGGCGATCTTGTAGGTGATGATGCCGGTCTTGACGTCATCCTTGTTGGGCAGCCCCAGGTGCTCCTTGGGGGTGACGTAGCAGAGCATGGCGCAGCCGAACCAGCCGATCATCGCCGCGCCGATGCCGCTGGTGATGTGGTCGTAGCCCGGGGCGATGTCGGTGGTCAGCGGGCCGAGGGTGTAGAACGGCGCCTCGTCGCAGCATTCCAGCTGCTTGTCCATGTTCTCCTTGATCAGCTGCATGGGTACGTGGCCGGGGCCTTCGATCATGCACTGCACGTCGTGCTTCCAGGCGATCTTGGTCAGCTCGCCGAGGGTTTCCAGCTCACCGAACTGCGCAGCGTCGTTGGCATCGGCGATGGAGCCCGGACGCAGGCCGTCGCCCAGCGAGAAGCTGACGTCGTAGGCCTTCATGATTTCGCAGATGTCGTCGAAGTGGGTGTAGAGGAAGTTTTCCTGGTGGTGTGCCAGGCACCACTTGGCCATGATCGAGCCGCCACGGCTGACGATGCCGGTGACCCGCTTGGCGGTCAGCGGCACATAGCGCAGCAGCACGCCGGCGTGGATGGTGAAGTAGTCCACGCCCTGCTCGGCCTGTTCGATCAGGGTGTCGCGGAACAGCTCCCAGGTCAGGTCTTCGGCCACGCCACCCACCTTTTCCAGCGCCTGGTAGATCGGCACCGTACCGATCGGCACCGGCGAGTTACGGATGATCCACTCGCGGGTTTCGTGGATATGCTTGCCGGTGGACAGGTCCATCACCGTGTCCGAGCCCCAGCGGATGCCCCAGGTCAGCTTGGCGACTTCTTCCTCGATGCTCGAGCCCAGCGCCGAGTTGCCGATATTGCCGTTGATCTTCACCAGGAAGTTGCGGCCGATGATCATCGGCTCCAGTTCGGTGTGGTTGATGTTGGCCGGGATGATGGCGCGGCCACGGGCCACTTCGTCGCGCACGAACTCGGGGGTGATTTCCTTGGGGATGCTGGCGCCAAAGCTGTTGCCGCCATGCTGCTCGTTCAGCACACCGGCTGCGCGGTGCTCGGCGAGCTTCATGTTCTCGCGGATGGCGACGTATTCCATCTCCGGGGTGATGATGCCCTGACGCGCGTAGTGCATCTGGCTGACGTTCCTGCCCGGCTTGGCGCGGCGCGGATTGCGCACATGGGCGAAGCGCATCCTGGCCAGCTCTTCATCGGCCAGGCGGCGCTGGCCGAATTCGGAGGACAGGCCGCCCAGGCGCTCGGTGTCGCCACGATCCTCGATCCAGGCGCTGCGCACATCGGCCAGGCCCTTGCGCACGTCGATGGTCACGCTCGGGTCGGTGTAGGGGCCAGAGGTGTCGTAGACAGTGACTGGCGCGTTGATTTCACCGCCGAAGTCGGTGGGAGTTACGTCCAGGCTGATTTCGCGCATCGGCACGCGAATGTCCGGGCGACTGCCCTGCACGTAGATCTTCTGGGAACGGGGAAAAGGCTGGATCGACTGCTGGTCGACCTGGGCGGATTCACTGAGGTTCTGCTGTTGTTGTTTGACGCTCATCGGTTGGCTCCTCGGCTTGGTGTCGGGGAGAACCTGACGGACACACGCGATGAGCCAACGCCGAGCCCGGGCTGCTTGAACATGCGGAGATCGTGACGAGCGCCGGCATGATCAAACAGCCAGGGCGCGGGCACACCACGAGTGTGGTGTGGGGGAATCCACCATGCAGGTCGCTGAAAAACTATCTGCGTTGCCATCGCGGCGTTAAAAATCGGCTCGGATGCGAGTCCAATCAAAATGCTCATGTACTACTCGTACACTCCGCTTTTTCGCCACTTTTTGCCTTGCGCTGGCTGCCTCGCCTACGTTTTTAAACGATCTGTAGAGGTGGATACCTCTTGTTCCCTACGCAGGCCTTAACCTGATCAGGTTCAACGGGATCCGGAACTCTCCGATCTCAGCCTCCGATTCGAGGCACCCCGACAAGAACCTGGCCAGTCTACTGGCAGCCGCCGGTGGCGGCAATGCAAAGCCGACCCGCCGGTCGCCCGCGCAGCGCCTTGACCACCCCGATGGCCGGGCTTAGTCTCGCCTGCTACTGCCCCTCTAGGATCCATCGACATGCTGCGCAGACTCTCCCTGGCCGTTGCCGTGACCGCCACTTCAACCGCCACGGCCTGGGCAGAACCCGCGCCGCTGTCGGTGCGTACCGACCTGATCTCGGTGTACCAGGAAGCCGCCGCCAACAATGCCGACCTGGCCGCCGCCCGGGCCGACTACCAGGCGCGCCGCGAGGGCGTGCCCCAGGCCCGCGCCGGCCTGCTGCCGAACCTCAGTGCCGGCGCCCGGGTCAACGACACCCGCACTGCCCTGCAGCAGCCTTCGGCCACCCAGTCGCGCAGCGCCACGGTCTACCAGGCCAACCTCAGCCAGCCATTGTTCCGTGCCGACCGCTGGTTCCAGCTGCAGGCCGCCGAGGCGGTCAGCGAGCAGGCGGCGCTGGAGCTGTCGGCCAACGAGCAGGACCTGATTCTGCAGAGCGCCGAAGCCTATTTCTCGGTACTGCGCGCCCAGGACAACCTGGCCTCGACCAAGGCCGAGGAGGCGGCCTTCAACCGCCAGCTCGACCAGGCCAACGAGCGCTTCGATGTCGGCCTGTCGGACAAGACCGACGTGCTCCAGGCCCAGGCCGGCTTCGACAGTGCACGGGCCAATCGCATCACCGCCCAGCGCCAGGTCGACGATGCCTTCGAGGCGCTGATCACCCTGACCAACCGCGAATACCGCAGCATCGAGGGCATTCAGCACAGCCTGCCGATTCTCACCCCGATGCCCAATGATGCCACCGCCTGGGTCAACACAGCGGCGGCCCAGAACCTCAACCTGCAGGCCAGCAACTTCGCGGTGAATGCCGCCGAGGAAACCCTGCGCCAGCGCAAGGCCGGCCACGCGCCGACCCTGGACGCGGTGGCCAGCTACCAGCGCGGCGACAACGACGCTTTCGGCCTGAGCAACCCCAACTACACCGGGCAGAACTACGGCAGCGACGTATCGCAACGCAGCATCGGCCTGGAGCTGAATATCCCGCTATACAGCGGCGGCCTGACCAGCTCCCAGGCCCGCGAGGCCTATCAGCGCCTCAGCCAGTCCGAGCAACGCCGTGAGGGCCTGCGCCGTGAAGTGGTGCAGAACACCCGCAACCTGTACCGGGCGGTGAATACCGATGTGGAAACCGTGCAGGCACGCCGCCAGTCGATCATCTCCAACCAGAGCGCACTGGAAGCCACGGAAATCGGTTATCAGGTCGGCACCCGCAATATCGTCGACGTGCTCGATGCCCAGCGCCAGCTGTACAGCGCGGTGCGTAACTACAACGACGCGCGCTACGACTACATCCTCAACAACCTGCGCCTCAAGCAGGCCGCCGGCACCCTCAGCCCCGCCGATCTGCAAGCGCTGGGCGCCTACCTGAAGCCGGACTACAACCCGGACCGCGACTTCCTGCCCACGGATCTGGCCAAGGCTGGGGAAGCGCGTTTGCAAGGCGACGAGTAAGCAGGCGAACAATAGGTTGCACACAGCAGCGGCGTGATACTTTCATCTGTGGGAACGGGCCATGCCCGTGATCTTTCGCGGGCATGGCCCGCTCCCACAAAGGCGCACCGACAACTACACCGCGGCTTCACCGACAAGCATCGAAACCAGTCGAGCAGCCCTTAAACGAGCAGCCTTCCCAACCCATCCAGCAGGCGCTTCAGCGCGCCCTGATTGGCCTTGAGCACCGCCAGCCCGGCCTCGCGCATGGCCGCCACCCGCGCCGGCTCGCTCAGCAGCGCTGCCACCTGCGTACCCAGCGCCTCGGCATCCGCCACTTCGCAGAGCGCACCGCGCTCCAGCAACTGCGCGGTGATTTCCAGGAAGTTGAAGCGGTGCGGTCCCATGATCACTGGCAGCCCCAGTGCGATTGGCTCCAGCGGGTTGTGACCGCCGGTCTCGACCAGGCTGCCGCCGACGAAGGCGATATCGGCCAGGGCATACAAGAACATCAGCTCGCCCATGCTGTCGCC